>Ga0123353_10000351_pt1 | contig 56307 bp, 37 predicted proteins | sample TergutLab28metaG_3_FD_92763 | JGI IMG/M metagenome (GOLD analysis project Ga0123353, IMG submission 92763) | Labiotermes labralis P3 segment gut microbial communities from Petit-Saut dam, French Guiana - Lab288 P3 | ecosystem: Host-associated > Arthropoda: Insects > Digestive system > Gut ... | reverse complement strand
GAGTAAAATAGGGTTTTCACAACCAGATAGTTATTCTATTTGGTGCCGTGTTTTCCGGCATGTACCGGCTTTTTAAGCGTCTGAAAACATGCAAGAAAAACAGCGGTCATTACCCGCCGGTTTGCGACGTTCGGTTTGGTCTCACCGGTAGGCTTGCGCCGACAAGTTTACAAAAACACCGTCATTCCCGCGCAGGCGGGAATCCAGACGAAAGACGTGAACCCTGTTTTCTAGACTCCCGCCTTCGCAGAAGTGACGGGAAAACAGAACTTGTCGACGGACCCCACCGGCGGGCTTATGCCCGCTAGTTTATCACGTTTCGATTTGGACCCACCGGCGGGCTTATGCCCGCCGCTCTTATCTCCTTTTTCCTAAAAAATCCAGTACAATGATCGCCATGTTGGACCCCCTTATCCGTTTCATCTTGAGCCGCGTTGCCACAGACTATGTGCGCCTGTACAGAGCAGGACATGCACCGTCGCCGGAACGTTATGCCGAAGTTTATCCCGAATACGCCGAAGCCGTCGTTCGTGATATTCTCTTCACCAAATACCGACTACGGTACGAAACGATATCAACACTCTCCGTCGAGGATTTTTTGAACGAGCATCCTGCCTACTGGAACGACGAAGAAGTTCTCTTGCGGCTCCTCGAACACGAACTCGAACATGCTCCTGCCGCTCCCGATGCGGAAACCGTCCGGGGACGCTTTCCACACGTTGATCCTAATCGGCTTACGCTGACCGTCGAAATCGTTCAACTGCGGCGAGAGTGGAATGCCAAAAAAAAAGTCATCCCCAACACAAATCCGCCGGTGGAGACAAAGGCGGAAACGGTTGCCACTTCCCTGCCGCCGGAATCGGGGGGCGTAGGTCTCTCGCTTGTGCGCACCGCCAACACCACCAACACCACTAACCTCTGGTCGCCTGAACAAGCAAAGAGTATCGAGTGGTCAGTTCAGCAACCGGCGCAGCCGGACATTGACGCAACGGAAGATTTTTTCCCTGCCGATTTAGCCGGTACTCCGGCTCCGCCGCCCAAACAAGACGAGCCGGAAGAACCGCAAACCTTCACCGTCATTGATTCACTCACCGTCGAAAATTTTATCGGCAAAGGATTTTGGAAAGACGTTTACAAGGCGAAGCAGCACAGTACGCAGCAGTTCGTTGCTCTCAAACATCTCCGCGAAAAGAATGATGCCGAATGTGAGTCCCTGATTCGTGAGGTCAGAACGCAGGCGGCATTGACGCACCAGAACATTCCGCCGGTTTTTGCGTTGGACATTTTGCCCACCGGTCAGGCAATCGTCGTCGAAAAACTGGTCGATGGCAGTCGCTGGTCCGACACGATCAATTCGCGCACTATCGAAGACAATCTGCGGATTCTGTTGGAAGTTGCCAATGCCGTTGCGTTTGCTCATCAACAGCACAAGATCATTCATCGTGATTTGAAACCGGACAATGTTGTTATCAACGATAAGTATGATGAAGTCTATGTCATCGACTGGGGACTTGCCGCCGATGTCGGCGAGGTGCCTTCGGATTCTGATGACCGTGTTCCCCATGTCAGTCAACTTTCCAGCATTGCCGGTACACCGTTATATTGGGCACCGGAACAAGCGGACGGCACTCCGTCGCGTTGCTGCCCCGCCACCGATGTGTTCCTGCTCGGAGCGTTACTCTACGAAATCTTGACCGGTTACGCCCCGTATCGAATTTGCGATCCGAATCAGATCAAAGGGCTCACGCCGCAAGACATTGAGGAAATCCATTCTCTCGAAGTCGGTCCGATGCTCCGTGCCGTTCGTGGAATCATTATTCCGCCCCGTTTGTTTGCTCCGGGTCGGTATATCCCGGAAGAACTCCTTGCCGTTGCAATGAAATCCATGTCGCTGCTACCGGAAGACCGCTACATTGATGCAGGCGGTTTTATCGATGCGGTGAAGCAGTATCAGCATTTTTCGCTCATTACAAGCCGTTGCGACCAAAATTGGCGACAGTTCAACGCTCTCCGCCTTGAACGAGATCAAACGCTTGACCAGCCCGGTGCCCTGCTTTCGCTGACGCTTCGTTTTCTTGAAACGTCGGATATTTTCCGTAACGTTGCTTCCGAATTACAACTTCACAAAATTGCCGACGCGGTCGATAGTGAAGAAGTGAATTCTCAAATACTGGATGCACCGGCACATCCGACGCTTCTTTCCGCTCAACGGGGAGAAGTCGAAGCCCGAACCGAACTGATTGCGTTGACTCTCCGTTCCGGGGACCTGACGTTGGCGGATGCTCAAATCGGCTTGGTTGAATGTAATCCGTTTCACGATACAGAAACAATGAGTTTCATGCGAAACGACGTTCGTGCGTTAAAAACATCCCGGCGGCGGGCAAGAATGATGAAATGGGTCGCCGTCGGGTTGCTCGGCATTTTCCTCGGTACTTCGACACTCTACGGTTACTGGATTAACGTTCAATATAAAAAAACGGCGTTTGAACGTCACCGTGCCGAGGGTAACCTTCAGAAAGCCCGAAGTGCTGTCAATACGTTTTTTACAAATGTTGCCAAGAATCCTGACATCAAAGATGCCGGTCTGATGCAGTTTCGTCGTGATTTACTTGGTTTAGCACGGCAATATCACGAAGACTTTATGACACAAAGATCGGATGATCCCGGTGTAACATACGAGCAGATCAGTTCTTTGTTCGATATGGCGGGCATTGTAACACAGTTCGGAGACCATTACGATGCTATTGATTATTATCTCCGGGCGATAGATTTCGGCAATGAACTGATGGAAAAATATCCGAATAATGACCGATACCTCGACATAGTCGCGAAGTGTTACAAAGACCTTGGTATAGTCTATGGCAAAGCAGGGTATCCGCCTGAACAAGCACTCAATATCAACCTGAAAGCATTGGCTATCAACCGCCGTTTGGTCACTGAGTTTGGAGACGTTGCAGAGTACCACCGTAATCTTGCCCGGGTTCTGCACAATCTTGGCTTATGGGAAATGAAATACGGTACTGGCGATAAAGCGGAAAAGTATTTTCAGGAGTCCCTTGGCATCCGCGATGGCATGTCCGGGTTTGACGATCCACCGGAGTACCATTTCGGCAAGGCTCAAACGCACTTTGCCCTTGCTGTACTGTTTGTGGACGGTGAACGGTTCTTGGAAGCCGACCATGAATTTGAAATGGCATCCTCTTTTCTTGACGACCTGCATGTTCAGTATCCGGATCGATTCCGCAACGACGAAATCAATTTGTCGGGAGCGATTCTATTCGGACGCGGTGAAATGAAACTCACCGAAGGCCAATCGGAAGTTGCACGTTCATATCTTTTCCGTGCGCTCGAACCATTCAGCATTTTAGTAGAAAAGGCACCGGAACACATCGGTTATCAGAGGCAGTTGAACGATGCGTTTCAATTGGTGTTTGAGTGTCTGGTTCATGAAAACAGGAGCGATGATGCCTTGGAACTTTTCCAACAGCGAGAAGAATCGCTATTGGAAACGGCGGCTCTTTTTCCAGAAATCGTGCAATTCTTGTGTAAGTGGTATTTGAGAATAGCAGAATTTCATCTCGAGCGTGGGCAGAATGAGGAAGCAATCCAAGCACTTCGGAGTGGACTTGAACCGTTGGATGCTCTCGAAGACTACCGCACTTCGGAGGAAGAGGAATTGCGGAAGAAAATCTGGGTTCGTCTTTCAGAGATCTTGGACGGACAATAGTGTTGTTTGGCTTTTTAGCAATTTAGGCAAAATGGGTGCAATCGGCAGGCTCGTAGGTCTGTGTATTCTCGGTGCAATATTGGCGTTTCGGCAGGCAGCGGCAATGAGACCAGCATAATTGTTGTCGCTGTATTGTTTTCCATCTCCTATTTTGTACCATCTCACCCGATAGTGAATGTTTCTGAGTTGGAGTGTCAAATACACTTTTTATCACGGTGTCAATTCACTCGCCAATAAAGAGAAGTCTTCCGAACTTATTGGGCAACAACGGTTTGCGTCAAGTCAAAAAACTATCGCTTGACACACGAAATCCGAATTTCAATTTTCGAGAGGGCAATGTACCATGCGGTAGCCGGATGACAAATCCTGTGTTTTTCTCTTGACCCAAAGGGAAAATTTTCGGAAAATTTCCCGCCGAGGAACGTCATGTAATTGAATCCAGAGATCACCGAGACGATGCCGAAAGATTTTCAACCGCTGAAGCCCGACGAACTCTGCCGATTGATCGACACGCACAGTGCAACGCTGATCCTCTACGCAAAACAATGGAACGCCGACGATGCAGAAGATATCGTGCAAGAAGTGTTTTTGCGGATGGTGAGACGGGCACAGTGGGAAGGAAAGCCGGACAATCCTGCCGCCTGGCTGTTTACCGCAGTCCGAAACGAGGCGATGGATCGACACCGAAAAGCAAAACGACGGCAACGGCATGAGCAGAAAGCGATGGCGGAACGACCGGTCTGGTTGGAAACACTGTCAGATTCGTCGCTTCGGTCGGCGGAGTTGTTGGAATTCATCGACACTTTGCCACCGGAACAGCGGGAAGTCGTGATCGCCCGCACTTGGGGCGGTTTGACCTTTGACGAAATAGCCGCACTGACCGGCGACTCCCGAACGACCGTGCATCGGCGATATGGGGAAGCGTTGGAAACACTGCGAGAGAGAATGTCGCGGTAATGAAAAAAATGTCGCCCCCTCTCCCTGAGGGAGAGGGGACAAACGTTCCGATATACAAAAACTAATGCAAACCATAACCTTACCAACCACCCTGTCACCCGAACTGTCCGCATTGGAAGCCGCATTGGCAACAGCAACGCCGCTGACGGACATTGCCGTCCGCGAACGGATGAAAGCAGTTGCTCTGCTCGAAACCTGCCAGTTGACGCAATCAGAACTGCCGAACCTCGTCGAAACTATCGTCGATGCCGGGGAACAGGGCATTACCGTGTCGCTCCGTCGGTATGTCAAGATGGAGCGATTCCAAGCAATGGTGCTCGGTATCGTGTTCGGACTGATCGTCGGTGCCATTGTCAACCTCGTGGGGTTGGCGATGATTTTGCAGTATTTGCGATAAAACTCCACAAAAACATTCCCATGATTTCCCTCGCTTTCCTCATCATTACCGTTTTGTTTTCGTTGTCCTTCATGATCCCCAGCAGGAGCATCCGGTTCGCTATTTTTGCGGACTTGCCCTCGCTCTTGTTCGTCCTGTTAGGCATTACCGGTTACTTTCTCCTTTTCGGGCGCAAAGAATTCAGCCGTGGCATTAAAACGTTCTTTGCCTTTTCCTATCCGCTGGACGAACAAACTTCCGAATCAGGACGATTTTTCCTGCGGCTCACGGAGTTCACTCTGGTTTGGGGAGTCTTCGGCATGGTTCTCGGATTGGTTTGTATGATGTTTAATTTAGATCCCGATACCTTTGGTCCGGTAATGGCGATCAGTCTGTTGAGTCCCCTTTACGCTTTGGGACTTGCCCTGTTCGTGTTCCTTCCGATAGGACTTCGTTTGTCGCCACCGACGGTGAAATTCTCTGTTTTCTGGCGGTTTCCGGTCTATAGTCTGTTGCTATTGGGTCTTATCGGCTTTTTTCTGTTGCGCTGTTTGATTGTCTTTTTGCTACCTTTGGTTTATCAAACCAGTGCCCAAGGGTTTGGTGCAGTCGTTCAACAGGCGGCTTTTACGCTCAATCCGGCTGACCCCACGGGCAATTACAGCCTATTTCAGCCTTACGGATTTTTTATGTATTGGGATCCACCGGGCATCATACTGATGGTCGCCAGTTGGTGGCTGTTTCGGATGGCATCGGGAAAGCGGCGGAGATGGATCGGAGCACCGGTGATTATCCTGATCGGTCTTTTCTGGTCGATTCAATGCTTTGTTATGCTACTTTCCAAGTTTACCCCGGAAATGATTGGTCCTGGTTTCGCAGTTGTCATGCTCACGACGTTTTACGGTTTCCTTGCCGCTGCGGGGTTTCTCATTGCGGATTGCGTTAAATCCGGAGACTATGCCGGAGTACCGGCTCCGTCCCCGGCTCTTTTGGATACTGAAGGCACGGAGCAAGCGAAAGAAATTATTGACCGGGTGGTGGAAAAGGAACGGCTCGGTCAGTCTATTTTTCCTGCATAGTCGATTCAGCCATGCGCTTGACGGCAGCAAGGTCAAGTTTGCCCGTTCCCAATACAGGAATCGAATCGACCTTGATAAAACCCTCAATGCGAGGAATCCAAATTCGGGGCAACCCTGCGGCAACCATTCGCTCAATCAACTCCGCCGGACCCAACAGCGATTCCCGATAAAACACTATAATCTGCTCTCCGCGAGTGGGGTGCGGCAGTGCTGTTACCGCCACCGTCGGTTCGTTCGACTCCACGTTCATACCCGCCGAAAGGATTTGCGCCAGTTCCTCCTCAATTAAAACGTGTGGCACCATTTCGCCGCCGATCTTGGAAATTCGGGACTCCCTACCCGTTACCCAAATAAAACCGTCTTCGTCAATCCTGCCGACATCCCCCGTTGTGTACCAGCCGTCTTTCAGCACTTCCGCCGTCTTATCCGGCTGTTTGTAGTACCCTTTCATGACCGTCGGTCCTTTGGCAACGATCATTCCCACCTCGTTCGGCGGCAGATCGGCACCCGTCGCCAAGTCAACAACCTTTACCACGACGTTGTTGATTGCCCGACCGATTGAACCGTCCTTTTGGTAAATGTGAAAATTGTCAGACACCCGGCTTGCTGGCACATTCGTTGCCATGACCGGAGACAGTTCCGTTGCCCCAAAACCCTCGGTGGGGCGCACTCCGTATTTTTCCTGCCACGCTTCAATCAGGTCAACGGGCATTTTTTCCGCTCCGCAGATGATCGCCGGCAAGCGTTCAAAGTCTTCTTTAGGACAGTGCCGCAGGAAGTTCCGCAAAAATGTCGGGGTCGAAGGCATAAAATTAACGGAATACTTTCGTGCCATTTCGCCAATTTTTTTCGGTTCGAGCGGACTAAAATGGAATACCCCCTTTGCGCCGCTGAGAACTGACAACCAAAAGTTCCCCATGAGACCGAACGAATGGAAAAATGGCAAGAAACCGAGAAGCGTATCCTTTTCGGTCAACCGCTGTGTTCCGATGAAGCCGTGAGCAACTGCTGCAATGTTGTCGTTCGTCAGCATCACCCCCTTCGGCTGCCCCGTCGAACCGGACGTGTAAATGATTGCGAGCAACTCTTCGCTGATGTTCCGTGCCGTGAGACCGAGTTTCCATTCGATCAACCATTTCGGCAATGCTATTGAAGCCAAAAAATTGGTAATTTTCGCGATTGGCTTCAACTGTTTCAGTAAGTCTTCAGTACAGATGACCTTTGCCTCCAACTGGGGGATCATGTCGGGAAAGCGTTCGAGTACCCTTCGGCTTGTCAACACGGTTTTGATACCTGCCTGCCGGATACAGTAATTGATGCCGTCTGTTCCGAACGTGAAGTTCAAATTCACCGGCACACGGCGATCCAAATTGAACGCCGCATTGAGCAAACATCCGCCGACGGACATCGGGGCGAGAAGACCGACATGGGGCTCTTCCTGCCGGGAACCGAGAATGGACTTGCGCAGCAAAGACCGCAGGGCGAGTGCCGCGGTCAAAAATTTATAGCCGCTCACTTCTACCCCGGTTGAATCGGCAAACATCATTTTCCGTCCATGCTTTTTACACGTCCGAATGAGTTGTCTTGCAGGAACCGGTAGCCGTTTCGTATTGTATTCCCGATGAGAATCCACGCCGAGTTCTTGAACGGCAAGTTGAACTTGCTGCGGATATTTCACGTCAGTCATCGGCTTGCCAAACGAAACAATAACATCGGTTGCGAGTTTACGCGGTCGGCGCATAATTTTTCCGTTGCTATAATCGCCGTATTTGTATCCGAACATGCTTTCGTGCAAACCGCCGATATGACATGGGATCACTGGAATCGGCTTGCCATCTGGGGCAGTTACGCCTTTGAGCATCGATATAAAGCCGGGTTCAAATGCTTTCATTTGACCGTTGCGGGTGATTCCTCCTTCGGCAAAAACTCCGATGACTTCGCCGTTTTGCAGTGCCTCACGAGCCGTCCGAATGGCATGAATGATATTTTTCGGATTGCCGGGCAAAATCTTGATGAGTTTAGTGTATCGAACGCACGGTTCAAAGAATCTCGGGATCATTGCCCCGTGAGCAATGTACCGGATTTGCCGCGGACAAGCGAAAAACAGGATCAAACCGTCCAACAAAGAGACATGATTGCAAACGAGCAGAGCGGGACCGTCGGCAGGTACGTTTTCTGTTCCCACGAATTTCGGGCGATAAATTGCACCGAGCAATGTCCGAAAGAAAAAAATCATCAGCGGCGCAGTATAGAGATAGACAAGCATCGCGCAAACGGCAAGCGTCAGCAATCCTGTGGCAATCCAAATCATGAGGCTGGCGTTAAGTGCCAGTTGGGCGAAAACGACAGCACCGAACAATCCGAGACCGGTAAAAATGAGCATAGCAGAAAAAGTGCAAAAGTTATAGGCGGCAATCATTCGTCCCCGCTGTGCTTTGGGACTATTTTTTTGAATATAAGCGGCGAGTGGTACATCATACAGTCCCGCACCGAGTCCGACAAGTAGCATGACAACGGCTCCGAAAATATAAGGGGAGTCGAGCGGCGAGCCGAAGCCCCGTCCGACTTCCGTAGTATGACCGGGAGTGAAACCGAGAATCAGAATGAACAAGCCCATAAAAAATGCGCCGATAGGGACAAGTCCCAGTTCGATTCGTTTGCCGGAAAGGTAGCCGCAAAGCACCGCCCCGATGCCAATGCCGATGGTCAAGATGGCAACAAGCGGGGTAACATGCTGTTGCTGTACCATAAGGAATTCGGTAGCGTATTTGTCGATATTGTTCTGAGCAAGAGCGGCAAGTCCCCAGAAAAATGCGCTGGCAATGGCAACCCAGAAAAGTGCTCTGTGCGAAAACAGGGCGACGAGGTCTTTTCCGGTCTGCCAAAAGGGATTTTTGGGAAATTTGACATTCGGATCGACGGCGTTCATCTTCGGGATGAAAAAACTGGACAAAAGTCCGATGGCAGCCACCCCGACAAGAACGAGAACGGTGATCCAAACGTGATGTCCGCCCGGTACATCATAAGCGACTTTTTCAAGGATTCCGCTGGCATTTGGGACATCTTGAATGAACGTTGTCCAGGCGAAGACATAGCCGCCGATAACTGTACCGGACACGATGGCAAGCATGGTGAGCATCACAATGATTCCATTGGCGGCGGAAATGGACGATGCGGGAACGAGGTCGGGAATGAGACCGTACTTTGACGGACTGAAAAAGGCGGACTGCGAACCGAGCAGAAAAAGAACGCCGAGCAGAAGATAGATTTTGATCGGCATGCCGGTGGAATCGGCAACGGTGGGTCCGAGACAGATCACGCCGACACCGGCGGCGAGCAGTACCAATTCGATGGCTTTGCACCAAATGACGGTTTTTCGTCGGCTGAATCGGTCGGTCACATAGCCTGCGATGGAAGCCCAGAGGAGAAAGGGAACGACAAGAAACATTGCTCCGAGAAACCGAATGCCGTCTTCGTCTCCCCGTGTTTCGGCGTAGGCTTTTCCGATTGGGACGAGCAACCAGCGGAAGACATTATCATTGAACGCTACGGTAAATTGCGTGATAAGCAGAGCGATGAATCCACGATTCCAGAGTGATTTTGGCATGAAGATGAAAAAACCAATTTGACCCATTATAGCGAATGTGAAAAAAATAGAAACGGGACGAGAAATAATGACGTGGCATGGGGACTGTCCCATGCAGAGCGATTGGCGATGGGATCATTGTCAAAAATGCCAAAATGGGTAAAATGGGGAACATTCATAACGTTTTTGGTCTTGACAGAACTTGGGAAAAAAGTGTACAGTTTCCTCCGCAAAAGTGTTTTATCGTTGCGTGATCTGTTTCCTATGAAAGCCACACTTTGTTCAGCCCCGACCCAAAAGCAAATTTTATCGGCAAGAACCGTAGAAAAACTCGATCTGGAATTGGACTTCGTCAAGGCATCGCTTCCGGCACGTACCCGGCTGACACACCCGCACATTCTCTTTTCGCCGATGCACTACGAACCGAAGTATGCGTATCCCCTTTTGGTTTGGCTGCACGGCACTGGCGGCGACGAGCGGCAGTTGATGCGGATTATGCCCGTGATCAGCATGCGGAACTACGTGGCAGTCGCTCCTCGCGGCTTGCCGATAGAACAACCGGCATGTCCGCCGACACTTGATTTGAGCGTTTCAGCAATTTTGCACCGCCCCAAGGAACAATATGATTGGAATCTATCGGACAATTTGACGAGTATTGAACAACGGATTTTCGATTGCATTGCTGTTGCACAGGAGCGGTGCAACATTGCGGAACACCGAATTTTTATCGCCGGCTTCGGTTCGGGCGGAACGGCAGCATTACGGTTGGCAATGCTTTATCCTGAATACTTTGCCGGAGCAGCAACGTTCGGCGGAGAAATCCCGCCCGGCAACCGTATTTTTCCGAGTTGGCAAATGACACAGCCCCTTTCTGTCTTTTTCGGGATTGACGAGTCTGCGCCCGATCACACCTGCCGAATGATGGAACTGCTCTACACAGCAGGACTCTCGGCAGACATCCGTGAGTACCCCGAAACAAAGTCGTTGACCCCGACGATGTTGCAGGACCTGAACCGATGGATGATGCAAATCGTTTGCTATTCGGCTACGGAAGTTCCAGTGTGAGTGAGGAAACCGCTTGGTTTTCGCCAATGGTCTCGACGAGACGAGCAACATCATCACCTTGTCTTTCGGCTCATTTTTGGTATAATAGAGAGAATGGGTAACGTGTTTTTTGGACTTTGTTACATCGTTCTACTGACAGTCGGCGGTAAAGATGTGCCAACTCTTTTGACGGCAAACGAGCACCCCTGGGGGCGTTTTCAGCCGAATTCCTGGTGCATTGTGCAAACGAGCATCGTTTCCAATCTTGATGGTCGAGCCGTCCAATCCATGCAAACGGTAAAAACAACCCTCCAATCCGTTGACGAAAGCGCGATCACGTTGGAAGTAACCGAGACCCTCGAACTCGGCGGAAAAACCGTCCAAAAAACGCCGCAAAGCGTCAAAGTCGATTTCTTTCAGGAACCGGTTCAAGAAAATGTTCAAGTCCGGCAAGGAGATTCTGTTAAAATTATGATCGACAAAAAGGTTGTTCCATGTGCGGTTCGGATTTATGAACAGCAAACGACAGGAGGGCATCTCACGACAACAATCTGGTACACGCCGCATGTTTATCCCTATGTCCTTCGTGTCGAAAAAATTTTACGTGGATCTTCCGGCGATGAAAACACAGGAGAACCAATTTTCCGTCAGTCTGTAACCGCTGTCCAAGAAACCTCTGCCTTGAAAAACCTTCGAAGCAGTCGCAGAAATAGAATATACAGCCAGCAAACAGTAGAAAAGGGAGGGAACATCACCAAAATAACGGAAGCACGCTGTTCGTGGGACGTACCGGGCGGATTATTGGAATCGACAACCAGAGAATTCGATGCCCAAAACAGAGAAATTCGCCGTTCCGTTTCCCGAATGAGCAATTACTCGGTGTTCGAGGCAATGCCGATTGGTCTGCCTCCACGTTATCTTCGTACTCGGATTCCCGTCGAAATAGCAGATTAAACTTGTATTCCCTTGGGCAATCCTTACCGCAGAATGACATTTCGTCCGTAAGATACCGGAATCGGTATAGGTTTTTCGTCGTTCCATGACACGGGAATCGTTTCCACCTGCCGGTCATACACTGATTTTCCGTATGGCGGTAGCGGTTTCGCACTGACCAAGGCTATCGGAGAGACATTTGTTGTTTGCAAGTCCGACGGCGCAACGGTTGGTACTTCGGTTGCTATCCGCAATGTTCGGTCATCGGTACCCACCCATTTGACCCAACTTATCTGCAATTCGCCAAGATTTTGAATACCGTAATGTTCTTGTAGTGCCGATTGCCAGTCGCCGTTTTGCATCGCCGATTGAACAAACCGAACTAATCGGCAATGTTCATTTTCGTCGAACTGCCGACCATTTTCCAAAAGATACTCAACCAAGGAAAACCCTTGTGCGTAGAAAGGCATTGGGTCGGCGGGATAGTCTTTCATCGCAACCATCTGATTGAAAGGAAAACATCTTTGGACATTCGATTGCAGAAAATGTCGGAGCATCCGTCGATAATTTTCCTTTTCGCTCTGATGTTCCACCGACGTTGCCGCTCCTTCATCAAGCCAGCGGGGAATCGGTTTTCTAAAATGAGAAGCCAGTATCATGTGCGTGATCTCGTGTGGCAGGACGGAGTCCAAGATTCTCATGTACGATCCTTGGATTTCCATTTCCCAGCCGAAGACTTCGCCGTTTTCAAAAACAAATGATGTTTGTCCGCCTGCTCCCAAATCATTACCGACGTGAATTTCCACGGGACACTTTGCCGACCAGTCGGGAAGCGTTTTGCCGAGCCAAAGAATTGCCAAATCTTGACGATACTGTTCCGCAGTTTCGGCAATTTGTCGAGCGGAATCGATACTCGGAGCGTTTACAGAAAAATTAGCCGTTTCATAATTCGCTCCTGCTGTTAACAGAAGCAGGGGCAACAGAACACCGACACGACGTAAAAAATGAGCATCCATGCTCCTGAACTTTCACATAACGTTGAGACAATCCTTCGTTCAACAGAGCGGGAGTGTACACAATTTTTTAATTTTGGAAAAGAGCAATTTCGAAAATTGCCGAATTTCCCATCCGTTCCCTAGACCCTCACCTTTGCGGAGGTAACGGAAAAACGACTTTGCAACTCTTCTGACCGTCTGTACATTTTTCGGTTAAATCGACTAAAATGGAGAATCGGTTTTAGGAGACAATTTTATGCTTTATCCTTTTCTCAATTCTTACATTGAATTAGCAGACGAACTCGGAAAACACGGCTGCCCTTTGCCGCTGTCCGATGACCTTTCCGTGCTGTCCGAACCTCTGACATTGGGTCAGGCTAAATCATACACGCTCTCCAATCGGTTCGTTGTGCAACCGATGGAAGGGTTCGATTCCGGTTCCGACGGCGAACCGTCGGAACTCGGATTCCGCCGATATGAACGTTTCGCCGCCAGTGGTGCCGGGCTGATTTGGTTTGAAGCAACCGCAGTACGTGCCGACGCACGATCCAATGCCCAGCAATTTTGGATCAATGAAAAAAGCGTCAACCGATTTGCCGCTCTCGAAGAAAAGACTCGATCCATTGCGAAAAAGGACTTCGGACACGACATCGTAACGGTCATCCAGTTGACTCACTCCGGTCGGTACAGCAAACCGGAACGCGGCAATCGGGTGCCCGTCATTGTGCAACACAGTGGGGTCCTTGATCCGGCACACAATATCCCTGCCGATTATCCTCTGATGACGGATGACGATTTAGACCGCTTGCAAGACGACTATGTTGCGGCGGCAAAACTCGCCGCCAAATGCGGATTCGACGGAGTCGATGTCAAAAGTTGCCACGGCTATCTGCTGAATGAATTACTCGGAGCGCACACCCGGGAAGGAAAATACGGTGGCTCCTTTGAAAATCGAACTCGTTTTCTTCGGGAAACCATTGCACGAATCCGAAGCGAGGTGCCGTCCGTTTTTGTAACAACGAGGTTGAACGTGTATGATGCCATAAAATATCCTTGGGGATTCGGCGTCAATAAGCAGGATTACGGGCAGTGGGATTTGACGGAATCGAAACTGTTGGCAAAAATGTTGTACGATCTCGGTATTCCGATATTGAACGTAACCATCGGCAATCCTTATTTTAATCCGCACTTCAACCGACCCTACTCGAAAACGATACGCGGAGCCGTCCCTCACGACGAATATCCGTTGTTTGGTGTTGTCCGGTTTGCCAACATTGTTCGGGAAATGCAGGAATCGCTCCCGGAACTCCCGATGATAGGAGCAGGCATGGCGTGGTTGCGGCATCTTGTTCCGAGGGTTGCCGCCGGAATTATCCAACAAGGTTGGGCAAAATTGTTCGGGTTTGGACGAGGGGCTTTTGCCTATCCCGATATGCCAAAAGACATTAGGGAAAAAGGGGAAATGGACAAAAACAAGGTGTGCGTGGCATGCAGCGGCTGCACCGAGTTAATGCGGGCTGAATCTCCAACCGGCTGTATCATTCGAGACCGAGAGTATTACCGGCTTGCGGGAACGGGTGGGTAAAGAGTTTCTCATTTTCGTGTATCTTTCACCATGTCGCTGTTTCATTACGATTACAATCTTCCTGCGGAACTCATTGCCCAAGAGCCATTGCCGAATCGTTCCGATGCGCGGCTGCTTGTCGTTGACCGAAGGACACAATCGTTTCAACATCGACACATTCGGGACTTGCCCGAATTTTTGCAGCCGCACGATTGTCTTGTGTTGAATGACACCAAAGTAATTCCTGCCCGACTTGTCGGCAAGCGGACTCGAACCGGCGGACGCTGGGAAGGACTCTTTCTGCAACAGATGTCGCCAAACCTTTGGAAAATCATCGGCAAAACACGTGGAACAATGCAGATCGGAGAAACCGTTCAACTCCAATCGCCTGATGGAAAAAATGGTCTGCACATTCAGTTTGTCGAAAGAAGTGAAGAGCACACTTGGCTTGTTCAGCCGATAGAGGCGGCAGGCGGCGGACGGCAGACGGCGGAAGAGAAAACGTTAGCACTTTTGAATCAGATCGGTTGGACACCGATTCCGCCGTACATTCGGGGGGGCAAACCGCTTGCGTATGACGAGGAACGTTACCAAACGGTCTATGCGGCTCATGCCGGTTCGATTGCTGCCCCGACTGCCGGTCTGCACTTTACGCCGGAACTACTCGAAAAGATCAAACAAAGAGAGGCGGCACTGACATCGGTAACGCTTCACGTCGGAATGGGAACGTTCAAGCCGATTGTTGCCGAAAACATCAACGAACATCACATGCATTCGGAATGGTGTTCGCTGTCGGCGGAATCCGCCTCAATTCTTCAGCAGTGCCGAAGCAGCGGCGGAAGAATTGTTGCGGTAGGAACGACTTCGGTTCGTGTCTTGGAATCGGCACCGGATTCATTCGCACTGTTTGAAGGCACGACATCGCTTTTCATTCGTCCGCCGTACCGTTTTAGAAACGTCGACGTGCTACTGACCAATTTTCATTTTCCAAAATCCACATTACTGATTTTAGTGCGGACGTTCGGCGGCGACGAGTTGATCCAAGAGGCTTATCAGGAGGCCGTTCGAGAAAAGTATCGGTTTTTCAGTTACGGCGATGCAATGCTAATACAGTAAAAGAAACATGGTACAATGCGTAGCGCAGCAGGAGATTTGACTATGAAGAACATTACTTCGCTTCTTTGTTCGGTGCCACTGATTAATCCTTCGCTTTTGGCGGCGGACTTTGCCTGCCTGGAGCGGGACATTCGTTCGTTGGAACAAGCGGGAGCGGAGATACTCCATCTCGATATCATGGATGGACACTTCGTTCCGAATTTAAGTTTTGGTGTACCGGTTGTCGAAGCCATCCGCCGAACGACCCAACTTCCGCTGGATGTCCATCTGATGCTCCAACATCCCGAACCCTATTTGCCGGTCTTCCGCAAGGCAGGAGCCGATTTTCTTTCGATTCACATTGAAGTCGTGCCTGATCCGAGACCGATGTTCGACACGATTCGGAAACTCGGAGCCGTTCCCGGCTTGGTATCCAATCCGCCGACTCCGGTCGAGGCGGTACTGCCGTTCGTCAACGATTGCGACTTGATTTTAACGATGGCGGTCATGCCCGGCTTTGGCGGACAGGCTTTTAATCCAGTGGCACTTGATAAGATTCGACGTATTCGAGAGGTTGCAGATGAAAACAAACTGATTTCGGTCGATGGCGGAGTCGGAGAAACAACGATTGCCGACGCTGCTGATGCCGGTGCAAACCTGTTCGTTACCGGTGTAGCACTACTGGATTGTCCTGATATTACTGCTCAATTCCGGTTGTTGCGTCAACGAGCAACCTGCCTATCTGGAAACTTGCAATCGGACTGTTAATTTGTACCGAATTTTTGTTTTATATCAATTTTTCCTGTTATTCTGCCGATGAGAGAGGCTACGGATTGTCATTTTACCTCGGATCGGAGATTGCCTTGAAATCGTCATTCATTCCTTCCATTGTTCTCGGAGGAATCCTGAGTTTCGTCTTTTACGGTGCTATTCACAAGGGCTGGCTCCAGCATCCGTTCGTGGTGCGGTACTTTGCATCTCATCCCATCGAATACGTCATAACGACGATGTTTTTCGTTGGACTCGCCATCCTACTGGTAAAATATGGTACGATTCTCACACACCGGCAACAGTTCCGGCAAAGTCCGATTCTGCCGCCGAGTCGCAAACCCCTTCCCGTCTCCCAGGCGGCGGACGATCTCGACACCGTTCTGAAATATGAAAAAAAATATGGCTTTTCTCCATTGACCGAACGGTTGAAAAATCTCCTTCATACCCTTCACCTCAGCGGCTCATCAAGCAATTTTTCCCTTGAAATCCGTAATCGTGCCGAAGATGCTGCCGCCAAAGCCGATAACGACTACGGTCTTGTCCGACTGATTCTCTGGGCGGTGCCGATGCTCGGTTTTCTCGGTACGGTCATTGGAATTACTGCCGCCCTCGACAATCTTGATCTCAATACGATCAGTGAATCGAGCCAAAAACTTTCGGCGGGTCTTGCCCTTGCCTTCGATACGACGGGACTTGCCATCGCACTTGCCGTCTTTCTCTTTTTTACGCAATTTCTCGTACAACGTGAAGAGACGAAACTGTTGGCAGAGACCGACCGACTGGCAGAAAGGGAATTGTACGGTCGGTTTGAACAAAATGACCCCCAAAAGGACGACGATGCCCTCGTTACAATCCGCCGCATGTTGGAATCAATCGCAGCCTCCATGGAGCAGACGGCGGTTCGGCAGACGAGTATTTGGGAACAGTGCATGACAACCGCCGACAAGCGGTATGCCCAACTGACGAAACAGAGTGCAGAAACGCTCAAAACGTCGTTGGCATCAGCACTGCACGACAGTTTGGGATACCATGCCAAGTCTTTGGCACAGGCAGAGTCAGAACTGCTTGCGCAGACAAACACGACGGCGAGACAGTTTACCGAATCGATAAGCAAAGGTACTGCTGGTCTATTGGCATTGCGTGAAGAAACAGTACGTCAAACCGAAGCCGTTCGGGACGTTTTGGGAACGAATTCGCAACTGCTTCGACTGGAAGAGCGTCTGCATGAAAACTTATCGGTCCTTGCCCAGATCGGCAATTTTGAAGAGACGGTCAACAGTCTTGCGGCTGCCATTCACTTACTTAACAGCAACCGCCGGAGCGAATTGCGGGCAGGATAAAGATCGAAGTCCGTAATGACGAACTTGCCAGTGTTAAACTGAAACCGCACGATTTTCACGGAGGCGGAACCATATTCCACACGCCCGATTGTTTCACGAAAGTTGCCAGCAAAGCAGAACCGCGATTATCAGATTGCGCTCTGTTCGTCATCTGGCGATTGCGGCTCTGAAATCTTCCTATACATCACACGATAGACCTTCTCGCCGTGCATTCGGGTGCGGCGTTCAAAGTGGGTGCGATAGTCCATGTCGTCCGCCGCTTCCTGCTCCGGTTCCTCGAACGGTCCTTGCAGTGCCGTTGTCTTTGCCAATAAGTCAAGCGTCGATAGGAAATACTCTTCCACATCTGTCCAAAAGTGCAACGCTCCGCCCAACATGAGTCGACGTTCGATCAGTTGCAGCACTTCGCAGCGTAACACACGCCTTTTGCGATGCGCCCGCTTCCACCACGGATCAGGAAAATAGACATGCACCGCGGCAAGCGAATCGTTTGGAATCGTATTTCGCAGGACAAGAGCGGCATCACCACAGATCATCACGGCGTTGGTGCGGTGTTGCCGGATCAATCGGGCAGCGGAGAATCGTGCATATTTAACGCCGATTTCTATGCCGAGAAAATTGTGCTGTGGACAATGTCCGGCGGCATTGGCAATGAACATGCCCTTGCCGGAGCCGATTTCGAGTTCCAATGGAGCAATGCGACCGAAAAGTTTTTCGGCATCCCACGGATTCGGCAGGTCGTCCGGCATTTTGAAAACAGACGAAAGATCAGCGTTCGGATCAATGGTTTTGACGGCTCGACGTGCCACGGCTTATTTCTCAATTCGTTTTGGGGCAATGGTACAGTGTTCACTCCGACATGTCAACTCCGCAATGATTTGACCGTCATCCCTTGCGAATAGTAATCACCCATGTCATACTTGATACCCGTATGATCTAATCTGGTACTCCATTGTCGAATCAGCATTTTTCATGACCAAATCTCCTATCAACATTATTGCCGAATCGCTGAACGATTCCGTGCCGTCCACTCACGCACTCTACGAATCGGGAAACATGGAGGGCATCAGGGCACTAGCACACTATCAGGATGAACAAGGAGCGGTCTCTATTGATGTCAACGTCGGAAGTTTTTCCGCTGACTTTTTTGTTCAAGTCATCCGCGACGTACAATCGGTAACGAAAAAACCGCTCGCTCTTGATTCTCCCGATCCGTCTCTGATCGAAGCCGGTCTGAAAGTATATGACGATTCCGTGGGTCCGCCGATTCTGAACTCGATTTCTCCGCTGCGACTGGAACTGTTTGAACTGTACAAATTGAAAAAATTCTGTCCGATCTTGCTGATTTCCGAAGGAGAAGCAGGAGCATGCCACACTGCCGACGAGACAATGGAATCAGCAACACTCCTTCTTTCCCGGGCAAGGGCGGCAGGAATTCCGAACGCTGATTTAATTTTTGATCCGGGAGTCGCTCCGATTGGCAGCGACAGCGAGGGAAATTTGACCCGTTTAATGGAAACCATGCGCCGGCTTCATGCCGATCCGAAGTTCGCTGGTTCGCATGCATCGGTCGGATTGAGTAATTTCACGGTGATGCTGCCGCCAAAGCGGAAAGATGGTTCGCCTGTCAGGGGTCCCTTGGAAAGTGCTTTCCTAACCCGAACGATGCCACTCGGCTTAGATTACGTTATCGGTTCGGTCAAGCGAAACTACGAAATTTTGTCCGACGATCATCCGGCACTGCAATGTTTCGATGATTGTGTGAAACTCGGCGGCTTCGATGTTCTCACGCGGATACGGAAATTTTATAAAGGATAGACAGCGTCATCTGACGATTGCGGCTTGGTTTTCAATGCAGCCGCATACCGGGTTTTGCACCTTCGTCTGGAGAAATCAGGAAAATTTCCGACTCGCCGGGTCCTGCGGCGATGACCATTCCTTCGCTCATTCCGAACTTCATCTGACGCGGCTGCAAATTGGCAACGCAAACGACCAAACGCCCCACCAACGCCTCCGGCTTGTACGCCGACTTGATGCCCGCAAAAACATTTCGGACTTCGCCGCCGCCCAACGACAGTTTCAGCCGTAACAACTTCTTCGCCTCCTTGACTTCCGAAGCCTCCACGATACGAGCAATTCGCAAATCAATTTTGGTAAAATCGTCAATCGAAATCCGTTCAGCAACCAGCGGCTCCTCCGTGAGCGGTTTGCCGGAATCCTCCGTTTGCGCTGATTGCATTGTCGTTGACTGTATTGTCGGGGCTTCCTTACTGTCGGCAAGGATCCGGTCGATTGATTTTTTTTCCACCCGCGTCATCAGATGTTTGTAAGCACTGACCTTCGTTCCGAGCAGATGTTCCGCCGACTGTTCCCAACAGTCAATTTTACAGTTGAGCAACTTTTCGACCTGCGATTTTAGTTTCGGCAAGACCGGCGCAAGATAAACAACGATTTGCCGAAACAGATTGAGCCCAATCGTACAGATGTTTTGCAAATCGGCTTTTCGAGCAGGATCGTTTTTGAGAGTCCACGGGGCAGCATTCTCGATAAACTTGTTCGCTCTATCGCCGCACTCCATGATGATCCGCATCGCTTTTGCGTAATCGCCCGCCTCGTATGCGTCGGCAATTTCTTTGCCTGCCGCCGCTGCTCTGTCAAACAACCCGCCATCATCGGGATAGGTTTCCGCAAGTCCTGTCTGCGCCGCAAACTTCGCTGTTCGGGAGGCTAAATTGACCACATTCCCCACCAAATCGGCATTGACCTTTGCTTCGAGTTCTTCAAAGTTCAAGTCGATGTCATCGACTCTACTGGAAAGTTTTGAAGCGTAATAGTACCGAAGATAGATCGGGTCAAGATGTTTAAGGTACGTCGATGCCAGAATAAAAGTTCCGCGCCGTTTTGCCATTTTTTCGCCGTTCACCGTCAAAAAGCCGTGAATGTGAACCTTTTTCGGCAGTGTAAAACCGGCAATTTTCAACATCGCAGGCCAAAACAAAGTATGAAAATAGGTAATATCCTTGCCGATAAAATGATGGACTTCAGTGTTCGGAGTGCGCCACCAATCGGCGAAGTTTTGTCCGTTTTTCTTACACCATTCCCAAGTCGAAGCCATGTAGCCGGTGGGTGCATCGAACCAAACGTACCAATAATTACCGGGAGAATCGGGAATTTCAAAACCAAAATAGGGAGCCGGACGTGAAATGTCCCAGGGGAGCAGCGGTTTGTTGAGAAACTGTCCTGTCAAGTAATTTTCAATTTCCGGTTGCAATGCACCAGAATGAACCCACTGGTCGAGAAACGCATGTTCGGCATCAATGTTGACGAAAAGATGTTTCGCTTTCCGAAGTTCGGGAATACTGCCGGTAATTGTACTGACGGGACCGATTAGTTCTGTCGGTTCGTAATGCGCTCCGCAGGCTTCGCAGTTGTCGCCATATTGTTCCGGCTTGTTGCATTTCGGACATGTCCCTTTCACGAATCGGTCGGCAAGGAATGTTTGGGCTTCGGTATCGTACAGTTGTTCGATTTCTTTTTCTTCAACGAGTCCGGCTTTTCGGAAGGCTGCCCAAATTTCGTTACAGAGTTCCCGGTTTTCGGCACAATTCGTACTGCCGTAGTGCTCAAATGCGATGTCGAAGCCGCTGAAGTCGTTCAGGTGGGCAGTGTGCATTGTCTCGATGAGTTCTTCCTCTTTTCGTCCTTCGGTACGGGCACGGAGCATGATTGTCGTTCCATGTGTGTCGTCGGCGCAGATGTAAATGCAGTCATTGCCCAGCATTTTTTGGAAACGCACCCAAATGTCAGTCTGAATGTATTCGACGAGATGACCTATGTGAATATGTCCGTTTGCGTAGGGGAGTGCGCCGGTTACGAGAATTTTGCGTGTCAAAACAGGAACGGAACCGCCGAAAGCGGACGTGGATTAACAATGCTATTGGGAAAGTGTAATCGTATTCAAAGCAAATGTCAAGGTTCAACAAGGGATGGGGAGAGCGGATTGCAAAATCGTTACCTCATTCACTCGAACACAGTCGCTCTGCGGGAATGACGGCATATCACTTATTCGTCCTCATATTCGAGTTCGCGTTTCTGTCGGTCGGTTTCTTCGATCAACCAGGCAAGCCGTCCGAGTAATCGGAAATAGAACAACGACTGAATGGCAAACAGCAAGAAAAAGAGCGTAGTCCACACGAAGAACAGTGATCCGGTCGAATCGGATGATACAGCAACAAAAAAGCCTCTATCGCAAAGGGCGAAAAGCACGCCGGTGAGAAAATAAAATCGGAACCAAGCAAACGGCAGACGGAACAGCGAAGCAATCGTGTTCTTCGCCAACACAGCAAACATCGAACCTTCTTCCATGCTCGACAAGAAACAGATCGGAAAGAAAAACCAATGGGAAATCCGCATCATCATGTAAATGAAGGAAGGTTCCCCAAGTGATTGATACAGAAAATTCCCGATAAAATAACCGGGCAAAACAGCGACGAATGAAAAAAAGAAGAGCCAAAGTCCAATGATAAAATAATCAAATGGCGCAATCTCCCCTCTATATTCTCCCTCATCCATTCCGCTACATGTCATATCATAAAAATGTACCAGAAAGGATGCGAAGTAGCAGAATACGGCGACAAGCACGGTAAAGATTAAGAGACCAACAGATACGGCAAAGATTGCGAAACCAAAGAACTCCTCGCCCATGATGCCGCCACCCTCGGTGGCACCGGCAGCCCAAGAAATTGCTATCGCTCCCAACGGCACGACTGGAACGAGCGACAACAGCGGCAACCACGTACCGGGATCACCAAACGGCACAAAGAAACGTTCTGTCAAAGGACGTTTCGGCAGTGGGGGGCGATTAAGCGACCGACAGGATTCCAGTTCGTTTTGTCTTTTCCGTAGTAGAGCGGGTGTTAGCGATGTGAAAAAACGAGCGGGACGTGGTGCCGGTTCATCAGCGTTGTTGAGTCCGTAAGCATCGGCACTGGTCGTCTCCGTCGTTATTTTTCGAGGTTTCGGAACTGCTGTGATTTTCGTTTGCTGACCACAGTCGGGACAGGTTTTGAACTGTCCGATTTGTGATTCAGCGGCATGCATTCGCGTCCCGCAAGAGCGGCAAACGACGGGTACAACCGGTTCGACCGGTGCGGGATTTTTTTTCGATGACGCTGATGAAGGAGTTGCAATTTGATAGACGGTATCTCCTTCAAACGTCGTTGGCGGTAGCGGTGCAGTCTCGGTTTTTCTCGTCTGCGGCAGAACTTTCGTCTTTGTCTCGCAATCGGGACAAGTTACAAGAGTGCCGACTTGTTCTTCCGTTGCGAATAATGTCGTTCCGCAAAGCCGACAGAGAAAACGAAAACGTTTCGACCAATCTTCGGTCGGCACAGTGGTTCCGTCTTGCAACGAATAGGTTGCCTTGTACCGCGTCAATTCAATAACTTTGTCGAGTTTTTCTTTGCGTCTTGCTTCAGCGATTGTGGCGATTGATTTTGGTACGATGATCTTTGTCCCACATTCGGGACAGATGATTTCTTCGCCGACCTGTTCTTTCCGAACTCCGATATTCGTGTTGCATACATCGCAAGGAAACGAAATCAATTCATGCTGGTCTCGCATGTCCCAGGGTTTGGCATCGAGGGAATAGAGTTGCGATTCGTCAATCGGCTTAATCGTACTTTCAGCAGGAACGGTCAACTTGAAATAGCAAACACGGCAATAAACTTGTTGCCCGATTTTGCTTTCGTCAATTTTTTGCAGATGCAGACATTGTTGACAACGAAATTCGATGGACATAATTTTGATCACTTTTGACCTGTTTCCTCATTTCAGCGTCTCCAAAAATTCTTCCGGCGAATAGACATGCAAGCCGGAGTTGGTGAAGCCCGACTTGTCCCGTGTTACGACGATGTCGATATTGAAATCCTGCGCCGCGGCAACTTGGACGGCATCCTCGAAATCCGTTATGCCGGAATCAACGGCGTTTTCAATCGTATTACGATCAACCATAAGCACACCAAGTATGCCGAGCAACTCGATCAGCAACGACAAGGCAGTTTCGGGACTCTTGTAGTGTTTTCTCAAAAAAAAGTAAATGTCGGTAACTGCCGAAGACGACACAAAACCAGCAAATGTTCCCTGCTGCATCTGCATAAAAATCTCTTCGGCAACTTCGACAAAGCCTTCACGCTCCTCGGCAAAATCCAACACTATGTTTGTATCAATCAGCGCAGTAATCATTTTTCGCTTCCGTATTTTTTTTCTAGGCGTTCGGCACGTATTTCCTTTGCTGTCATGGGCGGTACACCTTTTAGGCAACCCTTCCATGCTTTCATGAACTTCTCGACAGCGGCTTTGCGCTCTTCAGGCGTGCAATCCATGACTCTTGCCTGCTCCGCCGCCTTTCTTTGCCGACGTTCTTCAGTTGATGGAGATTCTCTATGTTTCTCTACCAGCACGACTTCAATTTCTTCACCCACCGCAAACGGTGTCGCCGGAATCAACACCGAACCGTTAGTGCCGGTCTGAATGTGATAGCGTAACATTGTCATGGTTGTTTCTTTTTGAAATGTTTGTGTCAACTCTATTTTTACCTTATTTTTCCAACAAAACAACCTTGTAGCCGAAGGTCCGCCAAAATCATTAACCTTGTTACTTGAACAGCGATTGTTGCTTTGTGGAAAAAATAAGGTAAAAATGAGGGCGATCATGATTCGGATCGACACTCTCACTAAATCCTTTCGCAGTAATGCACGACCGGCAATCAATGCGTTGAATGCGGAAATCCGTCCCGGTCTCATTACCGGGCTTGTCGGTCCCGATGGCGCAGGAAAAACAACACTCGTTCGCTTGATTGCCGGACTGCTCAGACCGACGAAAGGCAAGATCGAAGCATTCGGATTGGATACCGTACAAGATTCGGCAAAGATTCGCGAAAATCTCGGATACATGCCGCAGCGATTCGGTCTGTACGAAGACTTGTCCGTGCTGGAAAACATGAATCTCTACGCTGAAATGCGCGGACTCGACAAGCACGAACGGAACGATCGATTTGCAGAACTGCTCCGTTTTACGGGACTGGAACGATTTACCGAACGCTTGGCGAGGCGGCTTTCCGGCGGGATGAAACAAAAACTCGGTCTCGCCTGTTCGCTGATCAAGATGCCGAAGTTACTCCTGCTCGACGAACCCAGTGTCGGGGTCGATCCGATCAGCCGCCGCGAACTTTGGCGCATGGTACGAGAGTTGATCTCGGACGATGTAGTCGTCGTCTGGAACACCGCATACCTCGACGAAGCAGAAGCCTGTGACGACGTTCTGCTGATGAATGAAGGAACATTATTGTTCCACGGCAAACCGAGTGAACTGACCGAAAGAATGAACGGTCGCGTCGTTCAAGTGCGTGGTCTCGAAGCAAAACAGTACCGTAGCGAACTTTCCCGCTGGTTGCAGCACCCGGATGTCGTTGATGGCGTGGTTCAGGGGAGTACCCTGCGATTGGTCATGAAAGACAAAACATCTATCACCTCCGACACCGACATCGTTTCCGTGATGCCCCGTTTTGAGGATGGTTTCATCGACATGCTGGGAGGTGTTCCTAAAAGGGAATCGGTTCTTGCCCGACGTGAAATGAAAAAGGGGACGGACGATGAACCAGTCGTCGTTGCACAGGGTTTGACGAAGCGATTTGGTCCGTTCACAGCGGTGCATAATAACAATTTTTCGATCCGTCGCGGGGAGATTTATGGGCTGCTCGGTCCCAATGGTGCCGGTAAAAGCACGACGTTCAAAATGCTCTGTGGTCTGCTCCGTCCGACCGAAGGGAAAAGTTTCATTGCGGGACACAATTTGCTCCAATCCCCTTCGAAAGCCCGATCACGGCTCGGATACATGGCGCAAAAGTTCTCGATGTACGGCGACCTGACCGTTCGGCAGAACCTGATGTTTTTCGCTGGAATCTACGGTCTGTGGGGACTGGCAAGACGTCGTGCCGTTAATGACATGATCGACATGTTTGAACTCGGTTCCTACGCTTCAACGAACTCGGCACTGTTGCCGCTTGGATTCAAACAGCGTCTTTCGCTTGCCGCCGCACTGATGCATGAACCGGATGTTTTGTTTCTGGACGAACCGACTTCCGGCGTTGATCCGCTGACCCGCCGTGAATTTTGGACGCATATTAACGCCCTCGTGGAAAAAGGGGTAACGGTTCTCATAACCACCCATTTTATGGACGAAGCGGAATACTGCGACCGCATTTCCCTGATTTTTCAAGGCGAAACGATTGCCGAAGGCACACCGGATGATTTGAAACGCTCCATCCGGTCCGAAAAGTTACCCGACCCGACGCTGGACGATGCGTTTATTGCACTAATCCAACAAAACACTGTTCAGGCATAACTATATCGTAGCACATCATAACTTGGTCGTTTTTATAAGTGGGAACCACTCCTGCCCTCCGAGGGCGGTGGCTCTCCCAAACGTCCAATTGACGGCAGGGTTATGGTTGCGGCTTTGAAGATTTTTTCTTCCGCAACAGTTCGCTCCCTGTCATCATCGAGTACCGCTTGCCCTCCGGCTTCTCCTTCTTTTTTTTCGGCGGCGGTTCATCATAATCGTAGTCATCAGCGTACTCTTCATACTCGACGATCTTCTCCCGAACCAAGCGTCTGCCGCCGCCGTAGTCTTCGCCATTGAGAAAATCATCAGGCGAATCGTACTTTGCCAAACTGGCATCGTTCGGCAATTCAAACAAGAACCGACTCAAAATCGCCGTCATTGCAAAGGAACCACGAAAGTCCCGACGCTCCGCCCGGCTTAACCGCAACTCCTCCTCTGCCCTTGTAATGCCCACGAAAAATAACCGACGCTCTTCTTCCAACTGCATCAACTCATGCGTTGAACGCTCATGCGGCAGTATGCCATCCTCAATCGCCACAATATAGACTACCGGAAACTCCAACCCCTTTGCCGCATGAAGCGTCATCAGCGACACACGATCCGTCTCTTGATCCAACGCATCGACATCACTGACCAATGCCGCCTGTTCCAAAAATTCTTCCAACGCCGATTGTTGCCCATCGGGGGGCGTATGCCCCCCGCTCGTTTCTATTGTCTCCCGATCATCAAATTCGTGTGCCACCGTCAAGAGTTCCTCAATGTTTTCAAGCCGTTCTTGGTCTTCCTCCGATTCCGAACCCGCCAAGTGCTGCCGATAGCCGGAGTCACGGAGAACTGTTTCGATCAGCGAAGCCACCGGATATTCCTGTGCGGAGTATTCTGACAACTTGTCAATCATCTGCACGAATTGCGTGATCGCCTTCCTCGTCTTCGGTGCGATGCTAGAAAATTGCGCAATGTTTCGCATGATATCCATCGTCGGAACGCCAAGGTTCGCTGCATGATTCGACAATTTTTCCAACGTTGTCTTGCCGATGCCTCGTGGCGGTTCATTGATAATCCGTGCCAGCGAAACGGTGTCCGCCGGATTGAACACCACCCGCAGATACGCCAGCACATCTTTGACTTCCTTGCGTTTGAAAAATTCCAGTCCGCGAACCAGTTGAAACGGAATCTTGCGACTCCGCAAAGCGTGCTCGAAGTTTCGGGAAAGTGCATTCATTCGATAGCAGATGGCGTAATCGCTCGGCTTGCGATGCCCGGCTTGGAGTTCCTTCGCAATTTCCTCGGCAATGCTTTCTGCTTCTTTTTTGTGGTCGGCACACCGAGCAAGCCGCACCGGCATGCCCGGCGGATTGTCGGTCGTGAGCGTTTTTTCCTTGCGATGCACATTATTGACAATCAAGGCGTCGGCTACTGCCAAAATCTGCGGCGTACTGCGGTAATTTTGTTCAAGCCGGATAACCGTTGTGTCGGGATAGTCTTTTTCAAAATCGAGAATGTTATTGAGGTTCGCCCCTCGCCAACCGTAAATCGACTGGTCAGGATCGCCGGTAACAGACAGATTGCGATGGTCAATCGACAACGCCCTCGCAATGATGTACTGCACGGTATTCGTGTCCTGATATTCGTCAACGAGAATGTAACGAAATCGGTTATCGAGTATCTTTCGCACTTCGGGATTGTTTTTGAGCAGTACGGCAACATGGAGCAACAGGTCATCGAAATCGACGGCATTGGCACGGCGGAGTTCCGCTTGATAGAGGGGATAAAAATCCTTGACAGCAGAACTGAGCAGACTGCCGCGTCGGGCTTCGTACTCCTCCGGCAAAACGAAATTGTTCTTCGCCCAACTGATCGAAGAGGCAACCTTCTGCGGCGTGATGCCCGACGGAAGTGCATGGGATTTAGCAAGCGTTTTGAAAACTGCCAAACTTTCGTCTGCATCGTAGATGGTAAAATTTTCGCTCAATCCTGTGAGACCGCTGTACCGTCGCAACAGATAGGCACAAAACTTGTGGAAAGTGCCTATCCAGACGTATTGATTCGGTGCAAGTTCGGCAAGCCGATCCTTCATGACTTCGGCGGCTTTGTTGGTAAATGTGATCGCGGCAACTTGCGAAGCATCGATGCCTTGGTGCAACAGAGCGGCAATGCGATGAGTTACGACACGGGTCTTTCCGCTACCGGGACCGGCGAGAACGAGCAACGGTCCTTCGACGAATCGCACCGCCTGCTGTTGCGGTTTGTTCAAGCCTTCGAGAAGGTGTTTGGGAATTTTGGGTTTCACGGAGGTTATTATATGCGCAAGAGCAGGGTGGCGTTAGCCCCCTGGCACCACATCCGGGGATTTCGCTGCGCTACATCTCCGGCTCTTTTTTCACTTGCTCACGCTTCGTGTTCTGATTCATGCAATCTAACGATTGCGGTGGATGCTCCACCACCGGCAAATCGGTAACTTGACATTTTTTTTTTGCAGACTACAATGGGGCATCATGGATAGTAAATTATCATCTGATTCTTTTTCCGATTTTCTTGATGTGTATAATATGTGCCTTTTGCAAAAAATTGTAACAATCGTTTTCCTCGTAGCAACAATCCTCTTCGTAGAAAACGCTGTTGCCCAAGCGCAATGGCACAACGCATCTTTTGCAGAGAACTATTCCAATGCCCGTTATGACGCTTTTGGTGTTGCCAATGGTGAAGCAACCTTCAGCAACTCAGGTGCAAAAAGCATAGGAAACCTTTATTCCGCAGGGGGCGGGGCTTGCAACAATAACAGTGGTCTTTTGACCGTAGAACGCTTCTGGGTTACGACGACCACGCTCGGTAACATGAACAAGTTCAAGAGTAATGGCTTGTACACACCTAGCGTCAACGTTGAAATCAAGGAATTCACCTTGCAGGTGGGACATCAAGCCATTGACGTTAGTGGAAATCGCAATTTCGGAACTCCTGATCAGGTTGTTAACAATGTAACCTTAACCGCGACCTCCGTTTCGGATGGATTTACGACGGTGGATAACTCCAATTTTGGGAAAATTACCAATCCGGGAAACAATCAAACTTCTTGGGGACAGCCGGAAAAGTATAGTGTTGCGAACTTTGGCACCATCAACAACGCAGAAATCAGTGGCGGGACTCTCTACAATGGCGGGTCGATTGGTAACTTGACCTATTACGGTGGAACCTACGAGAACAAAGGCGGAACCATTGATTTGCTCAACGTCGCAACCACGTTGCAAGGAACCTCGTGGGGAACCGTTGATAATCTCCGATTCGACAGCAATGGCGATGGACTCGTGATCATTACCGGCTTCCTCGGCGAAGATGACAAACTCGGTTTCAAAGGTCTCAAAGTAAAGGACCATGCTGATTTCACGCACGGGAAAATTATGCTGGACATGTCTGATGTGGTCAGCAGTCTCATCAAGACCACAAGAAATGATATGTCGGCGTGGAGAACGGAAGATTGGGCGACTCTCTTCTATGGCGAATTTGGTAGCGAGATGTTCAACGTTTCCAGTCTCTTCGGTGCCGCCTCGTTCGATGGGTTAGCGGAACTGAATCTCGGAGTTATTTGGAATGACGCTGGTTACTCCTTCGACATCGTCCGTGAGGGGGAGTGGCGGCGGGTTGGTTCGTCGAATCTACGTACGCTACGCCAGAACCAGTAACACTGACGATGGTCGGATTGGGCTTGGCAGGACTTGGATTGACACGGCGACGTGCGAGAAAAACGCAAGAGTAGTTTCGTGTACACACTCATCCATCAAGACAACCGTAGCAATGCTCGCCGGGGACGGCTTCAAACGGCTCACGGAGTGGTCGAACTGCCCGCCTTTATGCCCGTCGGAACACTCGGAACGGTCAAAGGAGTCGAAATCGGACAACTCGAACAGACCGGTGCCGAAATGATTTTGGGCAATACCTATCATCTGTCGCTTCGTCCCGGCGAGGAGGTCGTTCGTGATCTCGGCGGTCTGCACAAGTTTTTCGGCTGGAAAGGACCCATTCTGACCGACAGCGGCGGATTTCAAATCTTTTCGATGGGTGCCTATTCTAAATTGATGCGACTCAACGAGGGTGAAGTCGTTTTTCGCTCCCACATTGATGGTAGTACCGTCCATCTTTCACCGGAACGGGCAATCAAAATTCAAGAAACCTTGGGCAGTGATATTGCGATGGTTCTCGATCACGTCGTCGCTCTGCCGAACGACCAAAAAGTTTTGGAGGACGCAATGCTCCGTAGCGTCCGCTGGGCTCGGCGGTGTCAGCGGGCTGCCGATCATCCCTACCAAAAAATTTTTGCCATCGTGCAGGGAGGACTCGATCCCGCGCTTCGTCGTCAGTGTGCCGAAGCCATTTCGGAACTTGATTTTCCCGGCTATGCCATCGGCGGTTTGAGCGTCGGTGAATCTCCTCAAGAAATGTACGACACGTTGGACGTTACCGTGCTGCATTTACCGCCTGACAAGCCGCGTTACTTGATGGGAGTCGGTAAACCGCTGGACATCTTGAACGGCATTGAACGCGGCATTGATCTGTTCGATTGTGTAATGCCGACCCGAAACGGACGCAACGCCATGGCGTTTACGGATGAAGGACCCATCCGAATTCGGAACGCTCAGTATCAACGTGATGATCGACCGTTGGAAGAAACCTGTCCGTGTCCTGCGTGCAAGCGAAGCCGGGGATATTTGCGGCACCTTTTTATGGCAAACGAAATGTTGGGACCGAGTCTTTTGGCGATTCACAACCTTACGTACTATCAGCGTCTCGTTGCCGGAGCGCGAAAAGCCATTGAGGAAGATCGTTTTACCGAGTTCAAAAAAAGGTACGAGGAGAGAAGTTAGGTTCGTTGCGGTGGGGAAATTTTGTGGGCTAACGTCTATCGCTCTTGGGAAGTCCCAAAAGCCGAAATGAATTTTGAGCCGTCGTTTCGGCAATCGTTCGTAGTGAAACATTCCGCAGTTCCGCAAGACGCAAAGCGGTCAAGGCGGCAAGCGTCGGTTCGTTTCGAGGCAATTTGCCCCGGAATGGATGTGGAATCATGAACGGTGCGTCCGTTTCTATCAACAGTCGATCTTCGGGTGTGTTTCGGGCGGCTTCCCAAAGAGATGCAAATTTAGCATTGCGGTACGTTACCGAACCCGCAAAACTAATGAAAAAGCCGAGTTCCACACACGCAAACATCTGATCCGTATTGCCGCTAAATGCGTGAATCACTCCGCGAAGCCCCTTTGTGTGTCGTAAAATCGGAAGCAACTCGTCCCATGCATCCCGACAATGGATCAGAATCGGCTTGTTGGTTTCCAGTGATAATTCAATGTGTCGATGAAAAAAATCAACCTGAACTTCAATCGGAGCATCATCCCAGTAGCAATCCAGACCGGTTTCGCCGATGGCAACAACGTCATTTTGTCGGGCAAGTTCCGAAATGGCTTGCCAATCCTCTTCGGTCATACCGGCTGTGTGATTCGGATGTATCGCAACAGCGGCGTGAAATTGGTCGGAAAGTGCCGCTGTTTCGAGAACTTTTCGGCACGAGGCAGGATCAATGCCGGGCACAATGACACCGACGACTTCAATCGGCTGATCGTTCAACGCTTCGGGAGCGAGACCGCCGGGAAACGTACCGGACTCCAACCGGCGAATGAGGGGACCGCGATCCGCCTCGAACTGTGGAAAGTCCAGATGAGCGTGAGTATCGAAAATAGGAATGACGGAGTTCATCTCCATGTCAATCAGTGCAGCGGACTCTGTTTTTACCGTCCGATCAGACTCAACATGTAGTTCGGAATCTGATTGGCAATGCCCAACGTGTTCATGTTCGCCTGTACTAAAATTTGTGCCCGCGTCAAGTTCGATGTCTCCTCCGCAAAGTCGGTGTCCCGAATCTGACTCTCCGCTTCCGTGAGAGCAACAAGCGTGTCATTCAACACATTGATGTTCGTTTCCAATGTCGCCCGCTGCATCGTTCCCAAGCGTCCCCGTATCGACGTAATCGCCAAGAGCGACTCCTCCACAATGCGAAATGCTTTATTTGTGTCGGTGTACAAGTCGGCATCCTGACCGGAACGAAGTTGACTCAGCACTCCCGTCGATCCCCCCAGTTGCACCGTATTGATACTGCGGATGCCCATCGTGATCTGCTGCCGCGAAACCACATCGGGTCCCACTTGGAACGTGGCTCCGCCGCCATTGACCGAAAAGCCCGTCGAATATCCGACCAATGTTCCGGCATACTCCGAGAACATAAAATTCAATGACAACGATGATGTGTTCAGTGAAACGTCCAAACCGGAACCGACCGCTCTCACGCCGTTGACTAACGCATCGACATCCTTACCGAACGCTCTTTCAACGATTGATCCTGCGTTGTTGGAAACGCTGAACGTTGTGTTGCCGCCATCGACTGCGATTGCCTGGACATCGACAAACTGATCGCTGCCATACTCTCTTGACCGGAAAATCAGGTAGTAATCCGTTGCGTCGGAACCGAAGAGCAATTTTGCGCCGTTCAGTTCTCCCGGTGGCTTCGCCCCACCTGTGGTGAGGAGTGTATTATCATCGGGATCAATCAAACCGGTGCCGTTGCCGAGTTGCTCGACATAAAACCGGTTCCTCGTCCGCGGATCGTTGCCGATCAACTGCTGGATGTCGTTGGCAGTGGTTACGCCAAACTTGACATGAATCGTAATTTTCTTCGTCGCTTCGTCATAGAAAAGTCGCATCCCGTTTTCGGTCGTACTGTTCGGCGTAATCAAATTGCCGCAGTCGTCCCTCAACAAGCCGGAGTACAACGGATCATCGCACGGATTGATTTCAGAGCCGGAAACCAAGTTATCCGCAAATCGACCCGTTACCGAATCGTCGTTGATGTACTCAATCGTGTATCCATCCCACTCAGGTCCAAGGATTTTGGCAATCAACTGATACGAGGAGTTGATTCCCCGCTGCGAAGTCATCGTTCCCGTCGAATACTTGGCAACATAATGCTGTTGTTCCGTGTTGTCATTCCAACCGACGAACTGAATGTCATTGATGATCCACTGATCGCACTCCCCTCTTTCAATCGTCGGTCTCAGCAGACCTTTTCCATAGGGGTCGGCACACTCGTCCCAAACGGCACCTGCCGGACGGACAATACTGACACTGATATTATCAACTAATGCGGGGTCGAGCGTGTTCCACCACTTTGCCAAGTCTGCCGCCGTTGTGATCACATTGCCCGCCTTGTCGGTCGCAAGGTGAACAGTGATGAGTGCAGGTTGCACAAGACCGCCGCTTGTTACAATCGGACCATCTTTCACGAAGTCGATGACTTTCCCATCCGATGTTTGCGGCGTGTTGTATGCCTTTGCAGTGAACATCCGACCGACGACCGAATCGTTGTTAATCAGACGGACAATATCTTCCTGTGTCGGTGCCCTGTATGTGCCTGCTTCACCGGGTCCGCCGGGTCCCGGATTCGCATCGGCAAGCCATACGGTAACAGTGCCACCTTTGTGTCCGCCGGTATCCCCTGTGTTGCCAATACTCATGTAGCGGCTGGCGGTCAAACCGATGTCGGGTAATTTGCCGCTTCCGTCGTTCAACGGGTCTTCCGAGAAGGAAAGTTCCGCCTTGAAGCCAACATTGGCGTTGTTGATGGCAGCGATGATGTCATTCGTTGTTACCGAACTTGACTTCGTGCTGTCAATCGAAATGCGGAGTTGTCCCGTCTTTGAATCGAATGTTACGGTAACGGGATCGGGACTGGTGTAGTAGTCATCGAGCCGCATCACGATGTCAACGTTGTTGTACAAGTCTCCCCGTTCCGTTGCGGTAACGAAAAATGCCGAGTTTGCTACCGGTAGATTTGTTGTCGCATTCCTGAACGTTGCTTGCGCATAAGCAAAGGATGTTCCCGGATCGTACTCGACCCAGCCGTCTCTTCTGTCGGGAGCCAACAAACCGTATGAATCTTCGCTGACTCGCTTGAAGACGAATTGTACATCATCGTAATCCCCCCCTTTCAGGGCGGACGTAATAGTCAGACTTGCTCCGCTGTCTTGGGCAGTCAACACGGCTTGGGCGTTTCCTGTAATGGCGGGAACGGTGGTGCGGTCAATGGACAGTTCGCTGTTCGGACCATCGATGACGAACCGGATGTTCGGCGAATTGTGTCCGCCGAGAAATTGCAGTGCGGTGCCATCGTCGGGATTGCCGTAGTAAGCGACTTCTTCAAACGTGGAGACCGCATAGAAGCCATGATTACCCGGTGCGAGTGAAGCCGTAATGACCGGCGGATGGTTCGCATCGTAGTATTTACCGAGAACATTTTCTTTGGCGAGTTCGGCAATCATTTCAGGGCACATAACCCCTCCCCAGAATGCCGAGTTGTTAAGAGCGGTAACGAGTTCCGCCGCAGTGGTAATCACATCGCCGCCAGTAACGCCGCCACCGAAAGCCTTTTCAAATGCCGTAACGGCTTTGACAAAGTAGGCGAAATCCGTGCCTGCGAATGTCTTTGGGTCTTTCGGATCAATACCGACTGGAATGGGATCCGTACGTAGAGTGCCGCTGGTATCGATCCAGTAATCGTAGAGCCGAATGAGTCCTGTGCCGTCATTGTCCACGGTTGTTGACACGTTGAACAGACTTGCCGCCCGTTCACTGCCGCGAGATGCGGGATTGTCCAAATCGAAGAGCGCAACGATGTCATTCGCGGTGATGTCCCGAATGATTGCCCCTGAGAACACCACATGGTTAAGCGGCGGATTCGGCGTAAGCCCCAACGTGCTGTATGTTACCTTCCCCAATGTGATGCTGGTACCATGAACAGCAGGAGGGACAACGACACCTGTGGGTCCGCTCGCGGGGTCCCATGCCAAATTGACCATTCCTACCGGCTTGCCCGACCACGGATTGTTAAGAGCCACAAGGATGTCGTCGTAAGTCGAAACACCGTTTTCGTATGTTATCGAGAGTATCTTGCCAGAGGCGGTGATCGTTACGCCGCTATCCGGTGCCCCTGTGTTGCTGAAATTGAATGTGTAACCATCCCACTTCGGGTCAGAATGGAGAAAACTAATACCAGTGGTACCGATTGCCGTCGAGGCGGGCACAGGAGTCGTTACCGTATCCGTTCGTCCATTGGCATCAACCCAAAACAGATCATAGAGACCGCCGGGTCCACCGGTCTTCGGCAACTGAGTTACGGGAATGGCAGAACCGTTAGGACGAGTCCATGCTGGTATCGCTATGGCAGCCCCACCCGGATCGAATGTCCCGCCAAGCGGAGTATTCAATGCGAAGAGAATCTGGTCATACGAAACATCGTTATCGGCAATGATGCTAACGGTTGTGCCGTCAAATGTGATCGTGATGCCTGTGCCGGGGTTCCCCGTCGGAGCAAACTGGATGTTCAGATTGTCCCACGACTCGTGAGTGTGTTGCAAATAGAGTCCATTGCCCACGAGCGTTGACCGACCATCGGGAGAAAACTGCTGCGGACGGTACGTTCCCGAAGCGGTCGAAGAGACCAACGACGTGGGCACTCCCGGCGCAACGGTACTGCCAGCGGAATTGACCCACCACAGTCCGTCCCCTCCCACAATGGGACTATGAACGTGCGGAAGATCACCTATTACTGCCCCACCGATGAGTGTCCATGCCGGTATGGTGTCAGCCGGTGGATCAGCAAACGGTTTATTGAGAGCATCGAGAATGGTATCAAACGTTGCATCGTTATCGACGATGATATTGACATTGGTTCCGTCGAATGTAATCGTTACGCTTCCGCCGGTGGTGCCGGTCTTTTCAAAACTGAATATGAATGCGTCCCATTCCGGATTAGTATGTGCGAGGTAGAAACCATCGCTGACAACCCCTTCGGTTTTCGCCATCATTCTGCCGGTATTGATCATCCGTAGTGAACTGCCTGCAAAGTTATCCGTACCGGTGGGTATAGCGGTGCCCAAAGTTACATTTGTCGGTGTGGATGTGAAAATAGTGCTTCCGACGAGCCCTATTGCTGCGGGACCGCCCCAGGCTAAGTTCTTCATTCCCGCTATCGGCTTGTTGCTATTGAGCGCATTGATAATGTCATCGTAGGTCGCAACGGTGTCTTGGTATGTTACCGTGATTACCTGACCGGAAACATTGACACTTGGCAAAACACCTGTGCCGGTGTTATTGAAATCAATCCGATAACCGTTCCACAATGGGTCGTTGTGACTCAGAGTCAAAGCGTTTCCTCCGAGGGTAACAACCGTGCCTGATTCAACCGGAGGCGTAGCACCGCCAAAGGGTGAACCATCGGCATCAACCCAGCCAAACGTGCCCATTCCCGGCTTTCCAGTCCACGGGTCATTGAGACTGTCGAGAATGTCCGTATAGGTTACGTTGGCATTGTAGGTAACGACGATTTTCTTTGCGGAACTGTCCCCGGAAACGTTCACATATTTTCCGGGCAGCGTGTTATTGAAGACGAATTCTACCGTCCAATCGTCTAGGTCAATATGATCATGGTGGAGATAGAGGTCTTGTCCGTCGATCTTTGCCACCGGAAGGTTACTTCTTCCCGTAACTCCACTCCCCGTTGCCGAAGTGAGTGCCCTTGGCACGCCGGGTGTTCTCGGCTCTCCACTGGCATTCGACCAGTAGAGATCGTCCAGTCCCGTCGGTTTTCCCGCCCAAAGTCCGTTAAGGGAGTCGAGAATGTTATCGTAGGTCGCCAGTCCATTGGCAACAATCTTCACCGTTTTAGTGGAAGGATCATACGAGATAGATACGTTGTCGTCCAATATGGATTTGTTCTGCGTAAACTCAAAGGTGTACCCATCCCACGCCGAACTGCTGTGAGCAAGGTAGAGTCCATCTCCGATAGCCTTTACGGTAACGCCCGGCATTTCCGGTATGTTGGGGCGAGCGGGCATTTTGCCGTCCGGCGGAAGCACAATAAAGAGCGACCCCGGTACACCGCCGCTGTTGTGCGTGTTGCTCTTGACCGTGCTGCCGGAAGAAAGAGCAAACAACGTAACATCTTCCAACTTTCTCGTGCCGATTTGGGGCTTGATTTCGAACGTCCCAATGACGACGTTGCCATCGTCGCCAATGTGCCGCTCCAAACGAAGTGCTTCCTGAACATCCTGCAACGTGGTATGGCTATCGTTGTTGTAATAGATGGTAAGCGTTTTGCCTCCGTCAACCGTGTTGCCGTACACATCCTTTTGTTCAGTATAAACGGCAGCGGCTCTGCGACCGTTCAGTACCGTATCGCTACCATTGGCTGCCACGAATTGAACGTTGACGTTGTTGTACGTCGAACCGGTTGCGCGGGCTTGAATCGAAAAGTATTCTCCTGCTGCCAATTCAAACGCCAACCCTGTACTGTTGACTCCCAGCGTAGGATCGGCACCGGGAACATAGCCGAACAGTGCGGATGAACTTTGTCCCGCATCGCTGTAATACGCGTACGGCATCCCCGGCGTGCCGGTGGGGTTGAGGTCTGTATAAAACCGGGGGTCGGTCAGTGAACCATCCACGTAGTAAATGTTCGCTCCGTTGTATTGTGCCCCTTCGATGGTAGCCTCAAATTTGAGAGCGTTGTTGTCCCGCAGCGGCACGAGTTTGCCGTTTTCGTACGCCCAAGTGGTGTCGATGTCATCGGCAAAAGCGGCGTTGTATGCTTCCGTTTGCAGATAGACGAGAATCTTTGCCGGCGCACCCGCATAGAGTGGTTCTTCGTACTTGACCTGAATTCCTTCGGAGGAGCCTTTAAGATATTTGATTTCGACATTACCGGCATTGAGTCCTTCGAGCCCCGCCCGAATGATCATATCGTTGTCAAATCCGAGACTACTGACGTAGAGCAATCCTGCGATGGCATCGGAGCCGACATCGGCGATCACACCGGTTCCATCCGATCTCTTGTTGACAATTTCGGCGATCTCAGCAACGGTTGCTCCTTTTTCAAAGGTTTCCATATCGAAACCGTAATTTCCCCCCCACCGCAGAACGATGGCTTCGGCAAGGGCGGGCTGATTGTAGTAGAGAGCGGCTTTCTCTGCGGCTTCCCGAACGCTGATGGTAACTTCTGTGGGTGCGTGATTCGCTCCAAACGTGACTTGGTTGACGGCAAGTCCTTTGAGATTGTTCCGATCAATACCGACAAGGTTGAAGTCAAGTGAACCATCGAGGAGTTTTTGCCCCATGAACGTCGTTTGAGCGGCAATTCGGTCGATGGCATCGAGGGACGCATCGACTTGGAGTTGGTTGGCATAGATCATTTCTCGACTCATTGCGCCGGTATTGGCGGCTTCGGTAACGAGACCGCGAATGTCGTTGAGCAGATTCGTAACTTCGTTGAGCGCACTGTCGGCGGTGGCAATCATCATGTTTGCCCGCTCGGTATTTTTGATCGCAACCTTGATTCCGGTAACGTCGGAACGGAGCATTTCGCTGGCGATGAGGCCTGCGGGATCATCTTTTCCGCTGTTGATTTTGAAACCGGTACTTAACCGCTCCAACGATGTCTGCAAAGAGGACATGTTTTTCATGAGGTTTGTCCGGGCAATCATTGCGGGAACGTTGGTGTAGATTCTAGTCACGAGTTAATCTCCTTTTGTATCGTTTGACTTCATTGTTCCTCAAATCCGTATTGTTAGGACAGGACGGATTGCGAGGAAAAAACCGGTATTCCGTTGATCTATCATCGAAAGGATTGCACCGGGAGTTTTAGAAATGTTGGATATTTTGGTCTTGCGACTTGTACCTGTTGCCTCTCTGTATCCGTTATTCGGATTGGTTAAGATGGGAAAAATGGAATTTTAGATAAAATGGGCAATTTGCGAAAAATCGACGGGAGAGAGTGTCAAGATTTCGTTGGCAATGCCGAAGACTACCGCCCCAGCGAGGCGGAATCAACCGTTTTGGACGCGTTGTTACCGTTCAATGTTACAATTCTTCAATGATGACATTGGCATTGGTATAGATGTCGATTTCGGAGGCGATTCGCAATGATTCGCGAACGATTTCGGTTGCCGACAAGGTACTGTGAGCAACGAGTGCTTTTGCAGCAGCCATTGCGTAATCTCCGCCGCTGCCGATTGCCAGAATGCCATCCGACGGAACAATCACATCTCCCGTTCCTGATAGAAGCAACGTCGAGGAAGCGGCAACGACAATCATCATTGCTTCCAACCGCCGCAACACCCTGTCGGTACGCCACTCCTTTGCCAATTCCGTTGCCGCACGAGGAATGTTTGAAGGATAATCTTTCAGTTTTATCTCGAATCGTTCCAGCAGAGCAAAAGCGTCGGCAGTGGAACCGGCGAAACCTGTGATGACTTGACCGTCGAGGAGTTTTCGGATTTTATTTGCATCCGCCTTCATGACGGAACTTCCCAGTGTTACCTGACCATCCCCGCCGATAGCGGCCTTGCCGTCCCGACGCACCGTTAATATCGTTGTCATTGAAATATCGAAAATAAGGGAAACGTCCCCATTATATCAAAGATACTGAATTAATAAGCCGTCCATCCCCCGCTTCTCAAAATATAATCTGCTCTTGTCAAACTTCTCCAAATTCGCTACTGTTCCCTACCGTAGCATTTGCTCCGAAAACTATGAGAAGCCTTTCTCCATTCATTTTTTTTCTGGTCTTTTGCAGCCTGTTACATGCCATTGGCAACGCACAGGAACCGTTGCGAAGTCCGAATACGACGAGCCTTGCCAATGCTCCGCAAACAATTTTGGACGTTCGCATTGAAGGAAACGTACAAAAGTCCACCGGGGATATTATCAAAATTATCAAGACCCGACCGGGTCGCCCCTTCAACGAGACCACTCTCGAAGAAGATAAACGCACCCTCATGCAGAAAACGTGGTTCATCGACGTAAAAATCAAGGTGGACCTCACCCCAGACGGCTACATTGTTACCTTCCAGTGTATTGAACGACAACTCCTTCACTACGTTAAAATTACCGGCAACAAAGCCCACACCAAAAAAATTCTCCTTGAAGAAGCAAACATCAAAGAGGGAGACGCACTCGATCCGATTGCCGTTCATCAGGCGGCAGAACGGATGGCACAATTTTATCGGGAGAGCGGTTATCATCAGGTTCACATCGAGGTTTTATGCGGTGATGAACTGGGGGACCGAGGTGCCACTTTTTACATCAACGAAGGACCGAAGCAGCGGGTTCTCAGTGTTGAATTTGAGGGCAATCAAATTGCGACCAGTGAACGGCTCGCCGTGTTGATCCAGTCGAAACCGGGCAAGTTTTTCTGGATCAACAGCGACTTTACCAGAAAAAAACTGGAGGAAGATGTCGAAACGTTGACGAACTATTATCGAAAACTTGGTTTTTTCTACGCCAAAGTTGACAGAATTTTTGAAGAAACCTCCGGCTACACTGGTCTGGGACAAAATCGCTGTTGGGTCAAAGTCAAGTTCATCATTGACGAAGGTCCCCGATGTAAAATTCGGGACATCCGGTTTGTCGGCAATAACGTCTTTGACCGGGAAGCACTTCTCAAAAAGATGAAATTAGCGGGTAAGCGGAATGAATACTACAATCAAGACATGTTGGAAATCGACATGCAAACGATCAAAGAGATGTATGGCAATGAAGGTTATGTCTTTGCGATGCCGTCTCCCGATCCGCGCGTCGATCAGAATTTTGTTGATCTAGTGGTGAGCATCAAAGAGGGACCGCGTTGTTTTGTCGGAGAATTGAACGTCAACATTATAGGCATGGATGGTGCGGAATCGTACACAAAATGGCATCCCGTTTTGAATCGGGTGTCGATTCGACCGGGAGACCTGTTACGAACCAGCGAAATCAATGCTTCAAGGCGGCGTTTGATGGCTTCGCAACTGTTCAACACGAATCCGACGCAGGGGGCAATCCCTGACTTCCGATTTGAGTATCCGAAAGCAGCCCTTGAAACCGAAGCCGAATCCGAAGCCGAATCCGAAGCCGAAAAAGAGAGAATGGCATCGGGTAATCCGCAAATTCGAGGGCAAGCCCCTCAACCGCCGGTTCCTTTTGCTCCCAATGTTCCCCCCGCCACACTGACGGAACCGACGATCCAATTTTCGCCGCAAAGCCCAATGCCGATTCAAAAGGCACCGCAGGACGCAACATATCGGGGACAGGCTCCCACCGTACCGCCGCCTCCTGCTTATACTCCGCCGTATCCGGCGCAAACTTACACCACACAGACTCCGGCAGCGCAGACATATCCGGGCACGAGTCCGCTGAATTTGGGGAGTGTTGCTCCGGCACCAGCTCCTTTGCAAACGACAAACACAACAGCGGCGGTCGGAATGACTCCTACACAGTATCATGTGCAATATCCGGCACAAGGAGCAAACACGTCAACTATTTTGGGAAATCCATACAGTACCATCACGGCACCGTCGAACATTCGGTTTGATCCCAACGCCCCCCCCGGCGTGTCGCCGTATATCTACAAAACAGATGTCAACGTTGATTTGAATGAAACCCGAACGGGAAGCGTCATGGCAAGCGTTGCCGTCAGTTCGGATTCCGGGTTGATGGGACGTTTCATCTATGAAGAGCAGAATTTTGATATTCTGAATGTTCCCAGAGGTTTTCGATTGACGGACTGGCGGAATGCTTTTCGAGGCAAAGGACAGCGGTTCCGGATCGAAGCTGTACCGGGCACGCAAGTTCAGCGGTACAGTGCCAGTTGGGAAAGTCCCTATTGGTTTGACCTTGATTACTCCTTCGGTATCAGCGGATTTTATTATCAACGTTATTACAATGAATGGTATGAGGATCGTGTCGGCGGGACGGTTTCACTGGGTAAACTCTGGACACCGGATTTTTCAACGCGTCTTTCGCTCGGCGGACAAAGCGTGAACATTTACCGTCCGATGTTGCCGCCTGATGCGGTACCGGAACTTTGGCAGGTACTCGGCAGACATCCGATGTACACCATTGGTCTCACAGGAATCTACAACACCCGGGACAGCGAATATATGCCGACAGAAGGACATCTGATTTCGGCAGGAATCGAACAAGTGCTGGGAGATTTTCAATTCCTTCGCGGAAGTGTTGATGTGCGCAAGTATTTTATGCTTCGGGAACGTCCTGACCGGAGTGGTCGCTGGGTTCTCGGCTTGCGGAGTAGTTTGGGTGTAACGGAAAGAGGAACGCCGATTTTTGAACGTTATTTCGGCGGAGGGTTCACGAACCTTCGGGGCTTCGATTTCCGCGGCGTTTCACCGCGAAATTATGGCTATGTAACGGGCGGCTGTATGGAGTTTTACAACTCTGCCGAAATGGTCTTTCCTTTGACGGCAGACGACATGATCCGAGGGTCGGTCTTTATCGACACCGGAACGGTCGAAAAATCATTCACGAAGTGGGAAGACAATTATCGCGTTGCTGTGGGATTTGGTTTACGGCTCACGATTCCGATGATGGGACCTGCTCCGATAGCCTTGGACTTTGCGTTCCCTTTGAGTATGGGACGTGGCGACGACAAACAGATATTCTCGTTCGGAATGAGTCTGATGCGGTAATGACGTAAGGGAAATAATGCAAACGGGTAATGTGTGGACTATTTTGCCCAATTTTTTGACGGAACTTCGACTATTTCACTGCCATTTTGCAACAGGAACAAAACGGCTATTCCGTGCTGATAGGCGAGTTCTATGCCCTTTTGTTCGCCGAGAACGAACATTGCAGTCGCCAGTGCATCCGCACGTGTACAGTTTGGAGCGATGACCGCCGCCGCAACGAGTCTGTTCGCACTCTCTCCGATCTGCGCCGGCAAACCTGTTCGCGGATCAATGAGATGAGAAACAAATTGCCCTTCAACTTGCAAGACCTGCCGATAACTGCCGCTCGTTGCTAAACTCTGATCTTTCAAAGTCAACTTTTGTTGTAATCCCGAAAATTGATCCGCCGACTCCGGTACCGGTCTTTCGATGCCGACGATCCAGTCCTTGTTTTTCGTTTTATCTTTTTTGCCTTTGCTTCGTACCTCGCCACCGATTTCGATTAGGTAGTCGGCAATTTTATGCTCGTCCAGCAGTTCCGCAATGCAATCCACGGCAAAACCTTTGGCAATGGCGGAAAGATCAATCGTCAATTCGGGAATTGCTTTTTTCAGGGCGGGCGGTTCAAGCCGAACGAGCAGTTTTTCATAACCGGTTTGCTCTTTAAGCAGGACCGCTTCCGATTTTAAGTCCTCGAATGACTTGGCTTGTTGCTTTCCATTGGCTCCGAATCCCCAATGCCGAACAAGCGGAGCAACGGTAACATCAAACGCTCCTTCGGTCAACTGCGAAATTTCCAGAGCCGTTTGAACGACATAAACAGTCTCTTTGGAAACCGAAAACCAATCTTCGGTGGACGAAGAGGCGTTAAATCGGCAAATCTCGGAATCGTGCCGATACGTGGACATCATCTTGTCAATCGTATCGAGTCGGCTCTGAATCGCAACAGCAACTTTTTGCCAATCGTCGGTTCCGGGAAATCGGGCAACTTTGACGATATAATCCGTCCCCATCGTTTTACCGGAGTGTTCTCTGTTCACATAGACAACCGGCGTATAGAGAAGGTAATACCAAATGAGAACACCCGCAATAACGGCAACAACGACGTAGCGTGCAATATCCCATAAATTGGCGGACGAAGCCGATTCGGCAGAGGATTCCGACATAGTTGACAAAGCAATATAAATTGAAAGAGTGCGGACGATTATACCAAAACCGATTGGATTTGTTATGTTCTCACAAGTACGGATTGGATCGACGTTCTGCTCCGACGGTCGTTGGATCGCCATGTCCCGGATAGATGACCGTATCGTCAGGAAGCGTCAAAATCTTCGACCGGATCATCGGTATTTGAACTTTCGGCTCGCTGTCAGGAAAGTCGTTTCGTCCGATACTCCCTTGAAAAATAACATCGCCAACAAACAGCATGCCTTTCGGTTGAGCAGGAATCCAATAGATGACGTGTCCTTTGCTATGTCCCGGCACATGCCGGACTTCGAGGGCAATTCCCGCCAATTCCAATTTGTCCCCCTCTCGAAGGAGAACGTCCGCTGTTGGTGTAACCAAATCGAATCCAAAAGTTGCCGAAAGATTTTTATCAGGATCGGTCAGTTTTTCGCTGTCGAGTTCGCCGACATAGAGTTTAGCAGATTTCCATTTTTTATGGATTGCCGGGATGCCGCCGATGTGGTCGCCATGTCCATGCGTTACCAAGAGGGCAATGGGTTGGAGCCCTTCGCTCTCAAAAAGTTCCAAAAAGTTCTCCGGTTCCAGACCGGGATCAATGACAAAGCAATCAGTCTCATTTTTTCGATGGACAACATAGCCGATTTCCTCAAAAGGAGAGGACATCACCGGTTTCACAACGATTTCGGAAAATTTCATTCAAATTGCTATTCCTGCAAAGCGGGAAAATTGTTAACATAGGGGAAATACGATGGGGCATTATAGCATAAAATGTTCAAAAAACGTGGGTGCCGCGTCGTTTTTTTCGGAAAAATCGGCAAAAAACAAGTCTTTTCACACAACATTTTGCCGATAAAAACGTCGAACGGATTGATTGGAACGAACTTCGGGAAAGGATTACGAATGACAAAAAGATTGACCATCGTTGTTAGCGGCATTGCCGTTTGTTTATTGTTCAGTGGTGTTACGGCTTTGTGTCAGGAAGCAGTTCCAAGTGCTTCTTCTGCAAGGGCGACTCCAAAGGTTTCCAGCAACGTCCCTGTCGTAACAACTGTGGAGCATCCTTTAATGCCGGTGATCCGCTGGGCGGAACGGGAGCGTCCCAACATTGTTGCCATCAAAGATTACACCGCCACTATGCAGAAGCAGGAAAATATCGGCGGCGAAGCACAGGAAGCCCAAGTGATGGAAATCAAAGTTCGACATGAGCCGTTCAGCGTCTATATCAAGTTCGGATATCCACGAAGGCTCCTTGGTCAGCAGGCGATTTACGTCAGGGGACAAAACGACAACAAACTCATCGGACACGGAGTCGGTTTGGAAAGGAAATTCGGGACCCAAAAACTTGATCCCGAAGGGTTCCTCGCAATGCGAGGAAATAAATACCCCATTACGGAAATGGGAATTCTCAACCTTGTCGATAAACTATTGGAAGTCGGCTACAAGGATTCTAAGTTCGGTGAATGTGAGGTTACATACACCGAAGGAGTGTCTATCCCCGGAAAAGATTCGGTTCGTGCGTGTACGATGATTCAGGTCGTTCACCCAATTCCGCGTCAGAATTTTATCTTCCATATTGCCCGAATTTTCGTGGATAAGGAATTGAATCTGCCGATTCGCTACGAGTCGTATGACTGGCCCCGCAAAGAAGGAGAAACGCCGCAAATTCTTGAAGCGTACACCTATCTGAATTTGCAACTCAACGTCGGTCTGACCGATGCGGATTTCGACTACACGAATCCGGCGTATAACTATCCGAAATAGGGGATATTCTCCAAACCGGCAGGCATAAACCCGCCGGTTTATAACGTTTCATTTGGACTCACCGGCGGGCTTGCGCCCATTGCCCGATGCTCTTTTTGTCTGTGAATCCCCCCTTGCCGAGAGGTCAATCGCTGGGATAATCAGGGCTTGTACTTAATCAATGTTCATTGGGAGAAAACTATGTACGAATCTATTGCCGTTGTTGGTGCCACGGGTGCGGTGGGAACAATCATTCTCGAACTTCTCGAAAAGCGGAATTTCCCGTTCAAAACGATCAAATTTTTGGCTTCCAAGCGCAGTGCGGGCAAAACGATTACGTTCAAGGGCAAATCCTACATCATCGAAGAGATGATTCCTGATTCTTTTGTCGACGTTCAGTTGGCGATTGCCAGCACACCGGACGAAACTGCCCGCGATTTCATTCCCGAAGCCGTCAAAAGAGGAACGCTTGTCATCGACGAGAGCGGCTATTGGCGAATGCACCCCGATGTTCCACTCGTCATTCCTGAAGTGAATGCTGCCGCAGCCAAACACACCCCCAAAGGGATTATTTCCAGCCCAAACTGCTCCACAACACAGTTGGTCGTTGCCATCAAGCCGTTGCATGACTATGCCAAAGTTAAGCGGGTCGTGGTCAGTACCTATCAGGCGGTCAGCGGAGCGGGGTTGCCAGGAACTCGCGACCTTGATAATGGTATCAAGGCAATGGTCGAAGGCACAGACTACACCTGTGAATGTTTTCCTTATCCGATAGCGGGCAACTGTATTCCACAAATCGGTTCCGTCAAAGAAAAGGGTTACACCTCGGAAGAACTTAAATTGCTGTACGAGACCCGAAAAATTTTGGGAGATGACTCGATCAAAGTTTGTCCGACAGCGGTGCGTGTTCCTGTGACCAACTGCCATAGCGAGAGCATTTTGGTCGAAACGGAAAGGAAAATTACCGTTGAAAAAGCGAAGGAACTTTTCGAGTCAATGGAAGGCGTTGTGGTTTTGGACGATATGGCACAGAAAAAATATCCGATGCCGCACCTTTGTTCGGACAGAGACGAAGTGTTCGTCGGACGTATTCGGGAAGACTTGTCGTATGACAATGGACTAGCGTTTTGGTGTGTCAGCGATAATCTCCGTAAGGGGGCGGCAACGAATGCCGTCCAAATCGCAGAATATCTACAAAAGAATTGACGACAAGGGGTTTTGCCGAAATGACTACATACTAAAACTGTCCCACATCTGGAAAATAGGTAACAAGAGCGAGACGATGATGTAGAAGACAGCCACCCCCATAATCAATAGCATGATGGGTTCGAGCAACCGGACAGTCATGTCCAGTTGCCGAGCCGAGCGACGGTCGATTGCATTGGCGGCATTGACCAGTACGTTTTCTAACGTGTTGGATTCCTCTGCCACGCTGATCATCGCCATCACTTGCGGCGGCACAATGCCTGACTCGGACAGCGGCTTGGCAAGCGTTTCGCCACTCGAAACGTTTTCTGCCGAACGCCGTACCGCATCAGATAATATCGCATTTCCTGTTGATTGACCACTAATTTCCAATGACTTCAAGATCGGTACTCCATTGGTCAGAAGCGTTCCCAGCACCCGACAGAATCGGGCGACCGCTCCATCCAACATAATGTTGCCCACTAACGGAAGACGCAATTTGAAGCGGTCCCAGATTCGGAGACCCCATGGCGTAGCAAGTTGTCCCCGAATCAAGAAAAACAAAAACAGGACGGCACCGGCAATATACAACCCGTAGGACATAACCGTGTCCCGCATCCAAAATAGGGATTGCGTTGCCAACGGAAGCGATTGTCCCTGTGATTCCATTTCATCGAAAATTTCCTTAAACTGCGGCACAAAGAAGATTAGCAGCACAAGAACAACCACAATGCCGACAACGAGTAAAATAATCGGATAGATTAACGCACCGATCACTTTTCCTTTGAGTTCGGCTTGTTGTTCCAGGAATCCGCCGATTCGCCGCAACGCATCTTCAAGAAATGCACCTTCCGCACCTGCCCGAAGGATACTGACGGTCAGATCGTTAAAAACGTTGCTGTGAACGGCAAAGGCATTGTCAACCGATTCGCCATCGGCGATGCGGTCCTGAATGTTTTTGATGACCGATTTTAATCGGGGATGGGGCGTTTGTCTTTCAAGGACCTGAAAGGCTTGGAGAACCGGTACACCGTTATCCAACAGGTCGGCAAGTTGAATCAGTGTGGCAGCAATCAGCGAGTCGGAGACCCGGCGATGAAAAAATTGAATCGAAATTTCCCCTTTTCGACTGTCCTCAACGCTGATCGGAAACAGTTTGAGACGATGAAGGGCATCGAGTGCTTCCCGCTTGGAATTTGCCGAAACCCGACCGGTCGTTTCTGTTCCTACTTCATTTTTTGCCGTATAGACGTAATCAGGCATATCGGTACATTGTACCATATCTTTTGCGGAGCGAGGCAACCTTTTCTATTAGTCCCAGTCTGAATGCAACCGTGAGGCGGCGTGATGACAACTCGTTTCGGCACACAATGATGGTTCCGGGTGGAATAGAGCGGTGCACGGTGCACTATCCCGCGTCTTTTGTCTTTTTTACCTGAAAACTCTTGTGCTCTCTTCCTTGGCGATGGGAGAGCGGAGGTCGTCCGAAATGACTTGAACGTTGATCCGGTAATCCCCTTCGGTCTGACAGCGAGCGGTAAGTTTATACGCGTTTTCGCTCTTCGGCAGGAGTCGCGGAATCGTCTCGAACTGCACAATACCGCCGTTTGCCGCTTGATAACGTCCCCCTTCTGCTTTTACAAAGGTCATGCCTTCTGCAAGCGTCGCCCAAACTTTGACATTCTCGGCGGCTTTCGTTCCACGATTGACCACACGAATCTCATAGACCGCATCCTTGCCGACTTCGATCAACGTGGAATCCCCGACAATTTCGAACGTAATCGCCGGTATTCCGTCAATGGACATCGGCAACACCGTTTCCGCCTTCAAATTGTTTTCGCCTGCGCCGAGAAACCGTAACGCATGTTCGCCCGTTTGTGTCGGCATCACGATCAATTCGATTTCTCCCGCTTCTTGCGGAGGTAGTTCTTCCAGTGCCCAGTGGACAGTGTGTGTAGTGGGTTCATACACACCGCTCTGATTCGTGCTGATGAACTGTACCGCCGCAGGCAGTGCCAATTCAAGACTGACATCATGTGCCGAAGCATTTCCCTTGTTCGCAACAACCAACCGGTAGTCTGACCGTCGCTCTAAAAACCGCTTTTGAGCACCGATGATCTCCAAATTCAAAATCGGAGCCGATGCCCGAATCGTCGTTTTATCTTCGACCATCAGATTGCCGTCCGCCGTTACAATGATGTGATTCACCAAATTGCCCGCCCCGGTACAGGTTAACGGAAGCGTTAACTTTTTCGATTCCTTCGGCTTCAATGTGGTAATTCCTTTGTGTTGCATGACTCGTCCATCACGATGGTAGAGTCCTTCCGGCACTCTTTCTTCCAAAACGATGTTCGTTGCCGTTGCAGTACCGGGATTGCTGAGCGTAATTTCAATGTGTGCGATTTCGCCGAGTTGAACTTCCGCCGGGGCTTTCACTTCGACTTTAAGCATGGGTCGCGTTACCACGATTCGTCCCGATGCTTCGCCTGTGTAATTGACCGAGGCGACCGAGCCGATTTCTCCCTCGCGGAGGGGTAACACCTTCATTTCGAAAATCAACTGAACGTTTGGATCGAGATTGCCGACCGACCAGCAAAGTTCGCCGGTCGGAGAAACGACGGCTTCAGGAATTGTCGAAAGGAGCCGTGTCCCCTGTGGAACACGGTCAGTAATCGTTACGTTTTTCGCAATCGACTGTCCCACATTTTGAATCACGGTTTTCAATGTTGCCGGTTGGTCGATCACCACTTCGTCGGGCAGAACTTTTTGGAGCGTCAGATGCGGCGTTTGCTGACCTTCCAGAGAGGAGGAGCCGGGTGTGCCGGTTCCTTCTTTGGCGGCGGTGTACGTAGCAACTTGTTCTCGTGTTCCATGGGGGACTTCCGAACGGAGCATGGAAGCAGTTCGCGGCTGTTCAAAGGGCTGTTCTGTGGGAAGAGCGTTTGAGGGAACGGCAGCCTGTGGTTGATGTGCGGCAAAGGGATCGGCACTGCTCAACGGCGAACCACTCAGTGGTGTACTGTTCAATGGTGAAGGGGGCGTTGGTTCCACAAGCAATGCAGGCATTTCGAGGGTGGGCATCGGACCGGCAAAGGGATCGGCACCCGTTTCCGACAGGGCTGGCTGTATTTGAGCGGCAGGAACCACGCCGAAGTTCGCACTAAAATCGGTTTGTACGTCTTCTGTCTGCAAGGATGTTTGTTGGATGCCACCGGGAACGACGGTGGGCGGACCTGTGCGGAGCGGATTCGGACGAGACGTTTCCTGTCGGGTCAGTTTGCTGGGAGGAATCTGAGCAAAACTGTATAGAGCCGAAAAAACAAAGAATCCGCCTATGACGGCGATTAGTCCAATTTTGAAACCGAGAGTGCTGTTTTTCATAGTGTCCCTGACAATGTTTCGGATAATGAATGTCTGCCGAAAATCCATTTCGGGCGGAGTGTAATGAAAATCGTTTTTTTTGACAAGAGCAATTTTGGAGTTATTTTGAAATTGAATACGGTGCCTTCGATTGGGACATGGGTGCGTATAGACGAACTTTCTCTCCAAGTGGTAGAATAATGCGATCGAATGTCGTATCATTATACCGTCCTTATTCCCTTTGCATCTTTATGTCAACATTTGAAATCCGTCTCATGCGTGTGGACGACTGGAACGAAGTCGCCCGATTGATTCACTCTTCACTCAACGTCTGGTACGAAAGGAATCGCGGCTTCCGCCTCATAAGCGGTAACTGGGAAACCATGTTGCTCTTTCCGCGAGTCTATGAGGCACTCGATCCCGGCTGTTGCGTACTGGTCGAAGAAACATCTTCAAAACGGATTGCAGGTACCTGCTTTTTTCATCCTCGTTCAACGCACGTCGCTCTCGGCATTATGAACACGCATCCAGACTTCTTCGGCAATGGTGTTGCCTCACAGATGTTGCGCTATATCACCGACGATGCTACACGACGATCATTGCCGGTACGTCTTGTGTCGGGAGCCACCAACGTCGATTCGTTTTCGCTTTACAATCGGGCAGGATTCGTGCCGACGCGCTTTTTCCAAGACATGACAGTCAAGGTGCCCGAAGACGGTTTTGACGTTGCAGTGCCGCCGGGCTGGACGCTCCGCGATGCCACTGCCGACGACATTCCGTCGATCATTGCTCTTGAAAAAGAACTTTCCTTCATTGAACGGGAAAAAGATTATCATTTCTTCTTACGCAATAACGACAATATATGGCACATGAGTGTCATCACGGGACCGGAGGGGGAACTCGGCGGCTTTCTCGTTTCGGTCAATGATCCCGGCAGCAACATGCTTGGTCCCGGTTTGGCACGTGATGAAACGTTGGCGGCGGCATTGGTTCGCGGAGAGTTGAACTGTCATCGAGGACGTTCGCCGGTTTGGTTGGTGCCATCCTGTTCCCGAACGCTGGTCGATGCCATGTACGCTCTTGGGGCAACAAACTGCGAATTGCACATCTCGCAGGTTCTCGGCAGTTACACACCGGAAACAGGAATCGTGTTCCCAACCTTCATGCCGGAAACAGGGTAAGTTGGTTATTTTAACGGCAACATTGCCGTTTCGACAAAAAGACGATAAGATATATCCGTATGACTCAAACCCATTGTTCTGCCAATTTGGGTCGTCATTGGGTCGAAGTCATGGCATTCGGACCAAAGGAATAGTGAAATCAACCCTTCAAACAAACCATGCAACTAACATTTTTTGATTATTCCATTCTCGTCGTCTATTTTATTGCAGTGTTCAGCATCGGCATTTGGGCGATGAGACGGGCAAGCAAAAACTCGTCAGAGTTCTTCCTCTCCGGTCGGACAATGCCATGGTGGTTGCTCGGCATTTCATTGGTCTCGACGACGTTTGCCGCCGACACACCGGGGCTCGTTACGGAGATGGTTCGTAAAGACGGCGTGGCGGGCAACTGGGTCTGGTGGGCGTTTCTCCTCACCGGTATGACCACCGTATTCATCTATGCCCGACTCTGGCGACGACTGGGACTTATGACAGACATCGAGTTTTACGAAACTCGTTACAGTGGAAAATCCGCCACGTTTCTCCGGGGCTTTCGGACGATTTACATCGGGCTGATCGGCAACACGCTCATCATGGCTTCGGTAACACTGGCGATCATCAAAATTTCCGCCGTTCTACTCGGTGCCGACCCGCTGACCACGCTCCTGATTGCCGGTACCATCACCATGATTTATGCGATGCTCGGTGGTTTCGTCGCCGTTGTCTGGGCAGACTTCGCCCTCTTTATCATCGCCATGACCGGCTCCGTCGTCGCGGCATGTTATGTCCTCTATCTGCCCGAAGTCGATGGGCTGCCAGGATTATTGAGTCATCCGAACGTCGTCGACAAGATGTCATTTTTTCCCGATTTTTCCAACTTCGACCTCGTCGTTATTCTATTGCTGATTCCCCTGCTCGTTCAATGGTGGAGCGTTTGGTATCCCGGTGCCGAGCCGGGCGGCGGAAGTTATGTCGCTCAACGTATGTTGTCGGCAAAGAACGAACAGCACGCCATCGGCGGAGTGCTGCTCTTCAATTTCTGCCATTATGCCGTGCGACCGTGGCCCTGGATCATCGTCGCCTTTGCCTCGTTGATCGTTTTTCCTGATCTAGCGTCGCTCCAAACAGAATTTCCGAATCTGCCCGACCACCAAATAAAACACGACATGGCATATTCTGCAATGCTGACGTTTTTGCCGTCCGGCTGGGCAGGCTTGGTACTCGCTTCGCTCTTTGCCGCATACATGTCCACGACTGCAACGCATTTGAATCTCGGTTCCTCCTACATAGTCAACGATTTTTACCGGCGTTTCATCAATCCGAACGCCTCGGAAAAACAGTTCGTCTTGGTGGGACGCATGTGGACAGTGTTATTGATGATAATGGCATGTTTTCTCGCTTTGCAGTTGGAAAGTGCTCTGGGTGCTTTCCATATTCTCCTGCAAATCGGAGCGGGAACGGGCTTACTCTTTCTGTTGCGGTGGTTCTGGTGGCGGATCAATGCTTGGAGCGAAATCGCCGCCATGTCGATTGCGTTTCCTACGGCATTGTACCTCAAACTGTGGCACTTCCCGCTAATGAATTCCCTGTTTCCAGACGGAATTCCTGCGGCACTGAATTTTTCCGATTCGATGCAACTGGTCATCGGCGTTTCTATCACGACGGTCGGATGGATTATCGTAACATTGCTCACGCCGCCGACCAGCGAAAAGACGCTCCGTGAGTTCCTGCGAAAATCGCGTGCCGGTGGACCAGGTTGGAAGAACGTCATTGATAAAGCGAAAACCGAAGGCGATACACTCGGTTTCAGCGAAGGATACAAGTGGCCTGTGCCGTTTGGAATACTTTGTGCGCTCTTCGGATGTGCCAGTGTTTATTGTGCCTTGTTTGCAACAGGGCTTTTCCTCTACGGGCAAATTGTTACAGGATGCATTCTACTCGTCGTTTCCGTTGTGAGTGCGGTCATTTTGTTTGCATCGTGGAAAAGAATCGCCGGTGACAACTAAAGGCTTTCGTTGGCTCTCTGATTTCCGAATTTCGGCAACAGAACCGCAATCTTCAGGTTGCGCACGCGCAAGAGCGGTGGGCGTAAGCCCGCCGGTGCTGTGTTGCTCACTGGTTACGGCAAACAATGGGAAAAATACTGGCAGCAGGCAAAATAGGACAGAAAAATCTTTTGGCACCCATGGTCGGAGTCATTCGACTCCCTTTCCTTTTTCTTCGTTGTCCTGTAAAATGGTTCGTGTTTATTAGATGAAAGCCCGAATAAATTGCGGAAGCGTGTCCTCTATGTTCAAACGTTTGCTGTTCTTGCTGATCGTGATTGCCCTGCTTGCCAGCGGCGGTTATTACGGCTGGCGACGATTACAGAATACAGTCAGGGTCGATCCGCCGCTGCTCGTTACGGTAAAACGAGGCTTTTTCGTTCACGAAATTCTTGAGCGAGGAAACATCGACAGTGCCAGAAACACCGATATTCAGTGTAGGGTAGAAAGTGCATCCGCAGGTACTCTTACGATCCTTTATGTTATTCCCGAGGGATCCATTGTGGAAGAGGGGGAACTGCTCGTCGAACTCGATTCCGCGATGTTGAGAGAAAACCTCCAAAGCCAGGAGACCTCCGTCAATGCAGGCGAGGCACTTTTGGTGCAGGCAGAGGCAAGACTCAAAACCTCTGAAATACAACTTGACGAATATCTCAAGGGGGTGTACGAACAGGATCGTAGAGCAATAGAAAACAGACTCTTTTCAGCCACAGAACAGGTTCGTACCTTAGAGAACGATCTTGCCCATTACAATCGCCTTTTGGAACGTGGTTACATCACCCAAAACCAAGTCGATGCAGCCATCATCGAACTCGAAAAAGCGGTCAACACGCAAGAGATGGAGAAAATGAATCTTGATGTCTTGGAAAATCTCACCAAGGCAAGAAGAGTGATCCAACTTGAGGCGGCGATTGCTTCCGATAAGGCGGAGGTGCTTTCGGCGAGACGGTCACTTGAACTGCGAACCATTCGGTTCAAACATTTGGAGGAACAGTTGAGTCGATGCAAAATCTATGCTCCTCGCTCCGGGCAGGTCGTCTATTATGTTTCGTCCCGTTTTGGGGGAGACGAAAACCTGATCAGAGAAGGACTCAGAGTTGTAGAGCGACAGATATTGCTCCAACTGCCCGACCCGACGCAAATGCAGGTCAGAGGATTGGTCAACGAAGCCAATATCCGACTCGTCAAGCCCGGTCAACGAGCAACGATTCGGCTGGAAGCCTTCCCCAATCAAGTATTTGATGGAGCAGTACGAACGGTCAACGATTATCCCGAACAAACGAGTTTTTTGGGAACATCGATGTCAAAGGAGTATATGGTAACAGTGATGGTTCTCGATCCGCCCGAAGGTATTAAGACGGGTTTGACCGCAGAAGCACGAATCGTGGTCAACGAAATTTCTAATGCGTTGCTGTTGCCGACGCAGGCAGTCTTTGCATACGGCAAAAAAACGTATGCCGTAACCTATCGGGAGGGCAAGTGGGACAAAATCGAGATCAAAACGGGTCCTGCCAATGACAAAGAAGTGGTGATTCTTGAAGGGCTGAACGAAGGAGACGAAGTTGTTCTTGGTGCGTGGGCGCATCGGGACAAAATCAATCTGCCGAAAATAGAGGACACCCCTCCCAAGAATGATGACGTACCCGATGATGAACTGATACGACGGGAAAGACCAGCAGAAGATCGAGAACGTCTTTCGGACATACCCGCAGCAAATACAGGAGAAGGAAGCACAACAAGAGAGCCGAACAATAGACCGTCTCGTCGTTCCGAAGGCGGTGGTGGAGGTCCTCGGCAGTAGATCACAACGAAACATGAAGAACATTTTTTGCATGAAATGGGGAACGAAGTATCCGCCGTTGTATGTCAACATTCTGGCAGCAATGGTGCGCCGGCATCTATCCCCACCCTATCGATTCATTTGCTTCACCGACGATGCAAGAGATATTGATCCGAAGGTAGAAGTCCGACCGTTGCCGGAAATGCGACTCGACAATCCTCTGTTGGAACGTGCCTTGCTAAAAAGAGCCTGGCGAAAGTTGTCCTTACACGGTAATCTCGGCAACGATCTTTCAGGACAGGCTCTGTTTCTCGATCTGGATGTCGTCATTCTGGATGATTTACAACCATTTTTTGATCAGCCCGGTCAGTTTATCATTTCGCCCGAATGGGGCTTTCGTGATCCCATCATTGGCAACTCTTCGGTTTGCCGCTTTGAAATCGGCGAACATCGGGATGTGTTCGAGCATTTCATCAAGAACGGTGAAGCAGTTCTCAAACAGCATCGAAACGAACAGGCGTATCGTTCTCATGCGATTCACCGAAAGGGAATGTTGAGTTACTGGAATGAAACTTGGTGCCGCAGTTTCAAGCGGCACTGTATGTTGTCCTTTCCGCTTTGCCATTTTTTGTCGCCGAAGAAGCCGGAAGGGGCGAAAATTGTGATCTTTCATGGCAATCCGAATCCTGATGCGGTGCAATCGGGCTGGATCGGACATTATGGTCTCCGAGCGGCAAGACCAGCGGATTGGATCGCAGAAAATTGGTGCCTCGCGTCCCCTCTCCCTCTGGAGGAGAGTTAGTCTTCGCTGGAAAATGTTGTGCCGTTTTATCAGGAGTCCGTCATGATACCGTAACCGGCTCAAACAGTGAGAATCGCACTGGTTACAGCAGCGGGTACATAACCATCCCCAGCACTCTCTACCTTCCGATATTCCTGCTGACTGACAAGGAACACATAAGTCCATAACTGAAATATCGTCCAAAGGTCATTATAACTTTTATGTTCGAGAATCACAAAAAAGTCTATGTGATGTTCCGTATTCTTGGTCGGTACGCGGTAAATCACATCGGCAATTCGTTCTTTGAACACATCATCGGTCTTATGGGTCGGTTCGATGGTCAAGCCATCCAGGTCCAAGCATTCACGCAGATCGTTTATCGCAAAACATATCTCTACTTACCATGCAACTCTTTTCCCAACCCTCGTCCAACTGCTTCCAGTCCGTTTCCTCCTCCTCATCCTTCTGCCGCTGATCGCTGTCATGGCATTTATTTTCCTGTATGATCCTCTCGTGTGATTTTCCAAGCGTTCAAATGTTCAAATACGCTTCTAGAGCGTATCAGGAATTGATCTGGACGTTGTTTATTTTGTATCCTGCGTGTCTGAAATAATTTTGGCACTCCTTCGGCGGAAACCGATCGCAGAGTTCTCCCAACTTTTTCCAGAGCGT
>Ga0123353_10000350_pt1 | contig 56344 bp, 41 predicted proteins | sample TergutLab28metaG_3_FD_92763 | JGI IMG/M metagenome (GOLD analysis project Ga0123353, IMG submission 92763) | Labiotermes labralis P3 segment gut microbial communities from Petit-Saut dam, French Guiana - Lab288 P3 | ecosystem: Host-associated > Arthropoda: Insects > Digestive system > Gut ... | reverse complement strand
TGTTCGGGTCGTCCAGAATCTGCCGTCTATCCCGCGTTGTTCGCCTTGGTTGTTTGCTTGCCGGTGTTGCGTTTTCATGGCGGGCGGCGTACAGTCTTCACTATCTTTTTCACAAACTCTTTTTGGAGAAATAGCGATGCCGCGACCCCTGAGCAAGATTGCGCCGGACTGGTGGGACTACACGACCCTCGACGCGGAACTATTGGCCGACGCCGCCAAACTCACGCCCCGCGAGATGGAGAGGCTTTCCAGGCCCGGATTCAAGGTGGTGTTTTACGACACGATCGAGGATTTCTACCTGGCCGAGGCGCTGGAGTATGTGGCGGCGTGGCGGGAGGCGACGGCGGACAATCCAGTGGGCGTGTGCGGGCCGATCGGGCCTGTCGAGCAACTTCCGCTGGTGGCCCGCGTCGTCAACGCGATGGACGTCTCGCTGAAGCACGCCCATTTCTGGGGCATGGACGAGTGGGTGCTCGACGGAAAGGAAGTGCCCGAGGACCACGTGCTCTCCTTCGCCCGCGCGGACCGCGAGATGTGCTTTGACCGCATTCGCAAAGACTTGGCCATGCCCGGGGCCAATCTGCATTTTCCCGCCGTCGACGCCCGCGCGTTCAACGCGAGCTGGCGGGGCGCGCGGTGCGCGGTGATGCAGGGCGGGCAGGGCGACGTGAAGCACTGGGCCTTCAACGATCCGGCGCGTCGCAAGGGCAAATACAAGGACAACCCGCCCACGCCGGCGGAGTACCTCAAACTCAGCACGCGCGTGGTGGATTTGCACCCGATGACGATCATGCAGAACGCCCGCACGAGCGGCGGGGGGCAGTTGGAGTTGGTGCCCAGCCAGGCGGTGACGGTCGGGCCCGTGCAGACGTGGCAGGCGGAGAAAGTGTCGATCTGGCAGGCTGGGGCGCATGACAACCCGTTCGGCCAGCGGCTGACGACGCTGATGATCGGCAAGAAAATCGCCGACTCCGCCGTGCCGATGAGCCTGCTGGCGTTGCATTCCAACGTCCAGTTCAACTTCTTCCGCGGCGGCGTGGGGAGCGTGAGCGTGGAGATGCATTAGCAGACTCGCGGGAAACACAAGGAGATGCGATGGGGACAGGCACACGGCTGCGCAACGGCATCGTGGCGGTGTTTTTTTGTTGTGTTGCATGCCTCTGCATTTCTTGTGGACCGGCGGCTGCGCCCGTGACGGATTCGCGTCCGCCGGTTGACCTGTCGCTGATAGAACGAAGCGCGTCGCTATACTTGTTGCCAACGGAGTCTCAAACACTGTTGATTGAGGTTGACGCGGTTGAAGGGTGTGAACCCAAACAGGTGTCGATGTCGATCGGTTGATGCCGCGAGTGCAAGCCCTCCAGAACGACCCGGATCGTTACGTGCGTTCACTGGTTGAAATGCTCGAACGTTGGCTGACGCAGGATTCATCGGATGATCCGCCTCCGGCAGAGTGAGTGATGATATTTTTCTGTGGCGGTGGCGCGGACACGTCGGGGATATGGCTGGACGTGCCGGAAGGCTGGACCTGTCCGAGTCCCGAAGGGACGGCGTTGGGTAGCCCAGGGTGAGCCGGTACTCTGGCGAACCCTGGGTTTTCGGGCGTTTTTGAACGGTCTATCACCCTTGACGCCACTGGCCGCATATCACACCGTTGCGGGAGGACGGCGGCGAACGATTCGCACGTTCCCATGCGCGCGTCGCTCGAAGCCGACGGGAACGCGTGTGTGACATGCGGCCAGTAGCGTCAGGCACGATGAAGAGAAGAAAAGGAACCGCGCCCCAGGGTTCGCCGGAGTACCGGCTCACCCTGGGCTACCCAACGCCGTCCCTTCGGGACTCGGACAGGTCCAGTCGGTCATGAGCGGCCAGCCGTGACAGAAATTCCCGGCGTCGTGCACGTCGTACCCGATGCTCACGCAACAAAACACATCACGCCAGAACATCTGGGCACACCCCCCGGCAGCCCAAGGCGAAAATTAACGTTTGCGGCCGCCGTCTGCCGAGGTAGAATAAAGTTGCCCTTTATCCGGCCCGTGTTGGCTGGGCATGTGGGGCAGTGAAGGTACGCGTACATGGAATGGAATAATTTCCTGTTGTGGTCGTTGATCCTGGTGCCGGTGGCGCTAGCGGTGTGCGCTGCGATGGCGCCGGCGGGGATTCGGCGTGGGGTTGTCACGGTGGCCGCTGTCGCGACGGCGGGGCTTGGCGTGGCGTTGGCGGTGTGGACGCGTTTCTGCGACAAGCCTTTCGAACTGCCGCTGGCGTCGCCGTCGCTGGCCGGGGTGGGGTTTGTGCTGGAACTGCTGGCCATCGTAGCGATTCTGCTGGTGGCCATTCGCATCCGCCGCTGGCCGATCATTCTGTTGGCCGTGGCGCAGTTGGGGCTTGCGATCGCCGAGGAACTCATCGCCCGTTCCAAGGGGTTGCATGTCGAAGGCGCCGAAGCCATCGCGAGTCCGTTTCGGCTGGACATGCTGGCGCTGATTCTCGTGCTGGTCATCACCGTGATCGGCTCGATCATCGTGTACTACGCGATCGGCTACATGGGGAAGCACGTTCTCCACGCGCCGAAAACCGCCGCCGGCAACGGGCGGTTTTTCTTGTTCCTTATCGGTTTCCTGGGCATGATGAACGGCCTGGTGATGGCCGACGATTTGAAGTGGCTGGGCTTTTTCTGGGAGGCGACGACGCTGTGTTCGTTCATGCTGATCGGGCACGACGGCACGACGGAGGCCCGCAACAACGCCGCGAGGGCGCTGCTGATCAACAGTTTTGGCGGCCTGGCGATGCTCGCCGCCGGCGTGCTGTTGGCGGTTAACGGCATCGGCGGGAGCATCAGCGCGCTGACCGAGGCCACGGGCGCCACGAAGGACATCATCCTGCTGCCGGTGGCGCTGCTGTGCCTGGCCGCCCTGACCAAGAGCGCCCAGATGCCCTTCCAGAGTTGGCTGCTTGGCGCGATGGTTGCGCCCACGCCGGTGTCGGCCCTGCTGCACTCGGCCACCATGGTCAAGGCGGGGTCCTACCTGGTGCTTCGGCTGGCGCCGGCCTTCCACAGCACGAAGCTCTCGACGATGATTGCCATCGTCGGCGCGTTCACGTTCGTGGTGACGTCCGCCCTGGCCTGCGGGCAGCGGAACAGCAAGAAGGTGCTCGCGTATTCGACCATCGCCAACCTCGGGTTGATCGTCATGTGCGCGGGCATCAACACGCCGCTGGCGTACGCGGCCGCCTTGATGACCCTGTGCTTCCACGCCGCCAGCAAGGGATTGTTGTTCATGTGTGTGGGCACGATCGAGCAGAAGATCGGCAGCCGCGATATCGAGGACATGGGGGGCATCATGTCCCGCATGCCGTTCACGACGATCGTGGCGTTGATCGGCATGGTGTCGATGCTCGTGCCTCCGTTTGGCATGTTAATGTCCAAGTGGATGGCCATCGAGTCGGCCATTCACAACCCGCTGGTGCTGGTGATGATCATCGCCGGGGCGGCCTTCACGGTGGTGTTCTGGGCCAAGTGGATCGGGCGGATTCAGACGGTCAGCTACCACCCGAAGTATGAGATGGAAAAGGCGCCGACGAGTATGATGGCGTCGATGGGCGTGCTGGCGGCGCTGGTGGTTGTGGGCGGCGTCGGCGCGGTGGCGATCATGAACGGATTCGTCATCCCGCTGGCATGGGAAGCGTATCCAGCCGTTGGCTGGGCGTATTCGTTCCGGGACCTCTTGCCGGGGCAGACGGCCTCGGTGCCGGCGGCGGACGAGATTTTTCACACGACAAAATTGGTCATGTGGCCGCTGTTTGTCTTCCCGGCGGCGGCGCTGCTGCTGGGCGCCATCACGTTTTTCCGCTTCAAGCCCGAGCAGGTCCGCCTGCCGTACCTGTGCGGCGAAAACGTCGAAAACGCCAAGCCGCGATACAGTTTCCACAGCCTGGCCGACAAACCGGAAATCGCCAACGCGACGAGCCTGTACCATAACGACGTCTTCACCGAAGGCCGCGTGACGTTCTGGAGCAACCTGTTGGCTGCCATGGTGCTGCTGGCGATGTTTGGAATTTTATTACCATGAGTCCTTACATTACAGTTCCGCTTGCCCTGATCGCCGCGCCGCTGATTGGCGGGTTGCTGATGGGCATCGACCGCAAACTGACCGCCCGCATCCAGGGCCGCGTCGGGCCGCCGGTGCTTCAGCCGTTTTACGACGTGCTCAAGCTCCTGGCCAAGGCGCCGATCGCGCTGAATCGCGTGCAGATTTTCTACGCGTACCTCCACTTGGCCTTCATGCTGGTCGTCGTCACGCTGCTGGCGCTCGGGCAGGATATGCTGATGATCCTGTTCGCCCACGCGTTTTCGTCCGTCGCGCTGGTGTTGGGAGGCATGTGCGTGCGGTCGCCGTACAGCCGCATCGGCAGCCATCGAAAAATTCTGCAAATCCTAGCCTACGAGCCGATCCTCGTGCTCCTGGTGGTGGGGATTTATCTCGTCGCGCCGCACAGTTTCATGGCCTCGTCGGTGCTGGAAACGGGCCGCCCGCTCGTGACGCAACTGCCGTTGATTTTCCTCGCCTTTCTGATGGCCGTCGCGATCAAGCTGGACAAGTCGCCCTTCGACGTCTCCAGTTCGCACCACGGGCATCAGGAACTCATCAAGGGCGTCACGCTGGAGTACAGCGGGCCTTACCTTGCCGTGATCGAGATTACGCACATGGTCGAGGTGGCCTTGCTGTTTGGCGTGATCGCGATGTTCTGGGCGACGAATATCGCCGCGGGCCTGAGCTTGGCGGCCGGCGCGTTCGTGTTTATGATCGTTCTGGATAACGCCTTCGCCCGCCTGCACCCGATGTGGATGGTCCGCTACATGTGGTCCATCCCCATGATGCTCGCGGTGGCGAATGTGATCTGGTTGTATTATCGAAAATCATGAAAGCCATTGCCAAAAGCCCGTGGGTCGTTCACTTTAATTGCAACAGTTGCAACGGGTGCGACATTGAATTTCTCGCCTGCCTGACGCCGATGTACGACGTCGAGCGGGTGGGCGTGCTGCATGTGGGCAACCCCAAGCATGCCGAGGTGCTGGTGGTCACCGGCAGCGTGAATCACCGCAACGTTCGCGTGCTGCGGAACGTATACAACATGATGCCCGACCCGAAGGTGGTCGTCGCGTGCGGCGTGTGCGCAGCCAGCGGTGGGATTTTCGCCGGTTGCTACAACGTGCTGGGCGGTGTGGATCAGGCGGAGATTCCCGTCGACGTGTTCGTGCCCGGCTGTCCGCCCAGGCCCGAAGCGCTGATCGACGGCATGCTCAAAGCCGTCGCCATCCTCGACGCCAAAGCCCGGGGCCAGGCCGTCCCGCCGGCGGAAAAGCCGGTCGTCACGCTCACCGGAGCGAGCGATGACGAAACGAAAGTTACCCAGGAATGATGCCATAATGCTAGAGAATACGACAAATATAACGACAGACACCCTGCTGAGCGAGGTCGCCGTTCGTGTGGGCATTGGGCAAAAGTGCCGCTTCGTGACGCTGACGTGTCTGGATCTCGGCGAGACGCACGAGATTTTGTACCATTTTGATCGCGACTACCAGTTGACCAACCTGCGGCTGCTGCTGCCGAAAGGGCAGGAACTGCCAAGCATCACCTCGGTGTGCCCAGCCGCCGTGATTGTGGAAAATGAATTGCAGGATCTTTTCGGCGTCAAGGTGACGGGGCTGGCGATCGACTACGCGGGCAGGCTGTTACTGGCGGAGAACGCCCCGGCCGCTCCGATGAACAAAGCGCCCGCCGCCCCGGCGGCGAAGACGGAGGTGGCCTCATGAGCGACCACCCGACCAGCGACCCCGCCGTCGGCCGACGCACCGTGATTCCGTTCGGCCCGCAGCATCCCGTGCTGCCCGAGCCGATCCAGCTCCGCCTCGTGCTCGAGGATGAGAAAGTCGTCGAAGCATTGCCGGCGTTGGGGTACGTGCATCGAGGCTTGGAAAAATTGGCCGAGCAAAAGGACTTCAACCAGGTCGCGTTCATCGCCGAGCGGATTTGCGGCATCTGTTCGTTCCAGCACGCGATGGGCTATTGCCAGGGCATCGAGACGCTGATGAGCATTCACGTGCCCGATCGCGCCCGCTACCTGCGGGTGGTCTGGGCGGAGTTGCATCGCCTGCACAGCCACCTGTTGTGGTTCGGGCTGTTCGCCGATGCGTTCGGGTTCGAAAATTTGTTCATGCAGTCCTGGCGGTCTCGCGAAGCCGTGCTGGACGTCATGGAGGCGACCGCCGGCGGGCGGATCATGCTGGGCACCTGTTGCGTGGGCGGCGTGCGGCGGGATATCGAATCCGCGGGCCTGGACGGCGTGCGTCGCGTATGCGACGGACTGCGGCAGGATTTCGACACGATGATTTCGCCGATGATGGGCGATTACAGCGTGCGTCAGCGGACGGTGGGCATTGGCGTGATCACGGCGGGGCAGGCGCACGAGCTTGGCGCCGTCGGGCCGACGGCGAAGGCGTGCGGACTGGCTCGCGACCATCGCGTGACGGGCTACGCCGCGTACGGCGAGTTGGATTTCACGCCAATCGTTGAGCAGAGCGGCGACTGCCACGCCCGCGCGATGGTGCGCGTGCGCGAGATGTATCAGTGTTTGGCGCTGATTGAGCAGTCGGTGGCGGCTTTGGAAAAAATCCCCGGCAGCCCGATCGCCGCGCCAGTCAAGGACAATCCATCGGGTGAGTACGTCAGCCGGCTGGAGCAGCCCCGCGGCGAGGTGACCTATTTCATCAAGGGCAACGGGACAAAAAACCTCGAGCGTCTCCGCGTGCGGACGCCGACGTTCGCCAACATCCCGGCCCTGCTGGCCATGCTGCCTGGCAACCAACTGGCCGACGTGCCCGTCATCGTCCTGTCCATCGACCCGTGCATCAGTTGCACGGAAAGATAGCGGCGGTGGGAGTGTCTGGCGAGATGCGGTGTGATGTTTTTCAGTGCTGTTCGAGGGAACGGTTTCGTTAACTCGTTAACTGGTTAACTCGTGGATTGGCCGCGAACGACGTCGTTTCGAGTTAACGAGTCAGCGAATTCACGAGTCAACGAGCTAACGATTGTCGTTGGAGCGACTATGTTTTCGTTTATCGGTAACATCATAAAAAACGCGTTCAGCCGTCCGGCGACGCGGTTGTATCCGTTTGTGAAACGCCCGCTGCCGGAGGGCACGCGAGGGCGTCTGGACCTCGAGATTGACAAGTGCATCCACTGCACGCTCTGTGCCAAGCGGTGCCCCGCCAACGCCATCGACGTCGACCGGGCCGCCAAGAAGTGGACGTACAACCCATACGCCTGCATCGTCTGCGGCTACTGCGTCGAAGCCTGTCCGAAAAAATGCCTCATCATGAAGCCCGAACACGACGGAAGTATCACCTCGTAGTCCCGTTGGGGCTGTGAACCGCCGCTTCCACGCGAGGCAGGGGAGGCCCGATCTGTTGGTGTTCAAACGTCGAATTCGCGGATGAGATTGGGTCAAAAAAGAACGTCACCGGCGTATGCCGATGACGTTCTTTTTTGACGCTGCAAGTATGCGAATTACTTCGCGAACTTCATGCCGCCGTCCTGCGGGATTCGCATGCCGTAGAAGCTGCGGTAGACGAAGAACAGGGCGACCACCAGCAGGGCGATGCCGATGGCGTACTTGGCGAAGATCTGGCCTTCCTGTTCCATGATCACGGCAATCTGCGTCGCGAGCACGCCGAAGAGCGTCGTGAACTTGATCACCGGGTTCATGGCCACCGAGGACGTGTCCTTGAACGGGTCGCCGACCGTGTCGCCCACGACCGTGGCCGCGTGAAGGGGCGTGCCCTTTTGCTTGAGGTCCACTTCGACGATCTTCTTGGCGTTGTCCCACGCGCCGCCGGCGTTGGCCATGAAGATGGCCTGGAAAAGCCCGAAGAACGCGATGGCGATCAGGTAGCCCACGAAGAAGTAGGGGTCGAAGAACGCCAGCGCCAACGCCAGGCAGAAGATCACGATGAAGATGTTCACCAGGCCCTTCTGTGCGTACTGGGTGCAGATCTTGACGACTTCCTTGGAGTCCTCGGTCTTGGCCTCGGTGGAGGTGAGATCCATGTTCTCCTTGATGTAGACGACCGCCCGGAAGGATCCCGTGACGACCGCCTGCGTGGAGGCGGCGGTGAACCAGTAGATCGTCGCGCCGCCCATCAGCAGGCCGAACGCGATCTGCGGCTGCACGAGGCTGAGGTGTCCCATGACGGCGGCGAGGCCCTTGCCCATCCAGTGTTCCTGGACTTCGAGGGGGAGGGAGTCGAAGCTGCCCGCGATGGCGGCCCCGGCGGCGTACAGGTTGATGCCCGCGACCTTGCCCAGCAGCAGGATGATGCCGAAGATCATGGTCGTGGCGCCGACGACGGCGGTGCCGATGAGCACCGGCTTGGCGGTGGCCTTGAAGGTGTTGCCCGCGCCGTCGTTGGATTCGAGGAAGTGCTTGGCGTTATCGAAGTCCGGCTCGAAGCCGAAGTTCTTCTTGATGTCTTCCTTGATGTCGGGTTTGCTCTCGATCTGCGAGAGTTCGTAGACGCTCTGGGCGTTGTCGGTCACCGGGCCGAAACTGTCCACGGCGATCGTCACCGGGCCCATGCCGAGGAAGCCGAACGCCACCAGGCCGAATGCGAAGATCGGACCGGCGAAACCCAGACTCGCCAGGTAGGCGGGCATCAGGCTGTTCATGTCGCCCTGTACCGCGGCCAGATAGGCGATGAACATCAGGACCAGGATCAGGCCGCCCGTCCAGAAGGCCGAGAAGTTGCCCGCGACGAAGCCCGACAGGATGCCCAGGCTCGCGCCGCCCTGGTCGGAGGACTGCACCACTTCCTTGACGTGCTTGCTCTTGGTGGAGGTGAAGATCTTGGTGAACTCGGGAATCAGCGCCCCGGCGGCGGTGCCGCAGGAGATGATGATCGACAGCCACAACCACATGCCGTCCGCAAGCCACTTGTCCTTCGCGGGATCGTCGGCCGTGGCGAAGGGGTTCTGCGCCAGCAGCAGATAACTGGCCAGGAACGTCGCGCCGATGGAGACGACGGAGGTGATCCACACCAGCCAGGTCAGCGGATGCTCGGGGTCGAAATGCTTGCTCGTGGAGAACTTCTTGACGGTGATCTTCTCGTTGACCCAGTAGGACAGCAGCGAGGTGAGGATCATGAGGATACGCATGGCGAAGATCCACAGGATCAGGGCCGCGCCGATGGTGCTGTACTCGCCCAACGCCATCGCCAGGAACGTCACCAGGGCCACGCCCGTCACGCCGTAGGTTTCGAAGCCGTCGGCGGTGGGGCCCACGCTGTCACCGGCGTTGTCGCCCGTGCAGTCGGCGATGACGCCGGGATTCTTGGGATCGTCCTCGGGGAGGTTGAAGACGATCTTCATGAGGTCGCTGCCGATGTCGGCGATTTTCGTGAAAATGCCGCCGCCGATACGCAGCGCCGCCGCGCCCAGCGACTCGCCGATGGCGAAGCCGATGAAGCACGGACCCACCATGTCCACCGGCAGGAACATCAGAATGCAGATCATGAAGAACAGCTCGACGCTCACCAGCAGCAGCCCGACGGACATGCCCGACTTCATCGGGATGGTCATCGCGCCGATGGGATAGCCCTTCAGGCTGGCGAAGGCGGCCCGGCTGTTGGCCCGCGTGTTGATGCGGATGCCGAACCAGGCCACGCCGTAGCTGCCCAGAATGCCCAGCACGGAGCTGGCCACGATGAGCATCAGCGCGCCGATCCGGCCTTGTTCGAGGAACTTGTCGAGCACGCCGAAGTAGTAGATCGTGCACGCGGCGATCAGCACCCACAGGATGAACAGGAACTTGCCCTGCTGGAGGAGGTACGTCTTGCACGTCTCCCAGATCGTGTTGGAGACGCTCTCCATGGAGGAGTGGACCTGGGCGTTTTTGATGCTCTTGTACTGCATCAGGCCGAACGCCAGGCCGACGAGGCACACGACCAGGCCGATGTACATCAGGATGTCGCCACCGATGTCCATGCCGAGCACCCGGAAGGTGACGTTGTGCAGGTTGGGCAGTTTGATGTCGGCTTCGCTGGCCTGAACGGGCAGCGTGCCGACGAGGCTGGCCAGCAGGACCAGGCCCACCAGGGAACCCAGCAGCCATCGCGAGCGCGAAGAGGCCGCGCGATCCCGCGAACTACGTGTAGAGTCTACCATGCGATGCATCTCCTAAACAAAGGTCGTCAGACCGTCATCATCTCGCGCGTCCTGCGCGAAGGAAATAAAAACGGAACTTTGCCACGCAAAGTCCTGATGGTCACCATCCGAATGGTCACCGGAAATCTCGTGTGTACACCGAAAGCCCTGCCGCGAAGGCGGAAGCAGTTTACCGTCAGGGGGTGGCGGGCCTGCGCTAAAAAAACAAAAATTTTGTGCGGGGCGGAAAATTTTCGCGACGCGGCGTGCCGGCCGCCTATCGTATCATGGCGGGCTGTCACACCGTCGTATCGCCGTGCGGATACAAGAACTCCCGCCGCAACCGCCCACGCCGCCGGGTTCGTGGAATCGTCGCCGAATCCAGGAAAACACGGCGAAATCGAAGCCTAGAACGGGCGCTTCACCGTCTTGCGGGCACGGCGGCGGCGCTTCTCCGAGGGCTTCTCGTAGTAGCTGTTGCGCTTGATATCCTTGACCAGGCCTTCTTTTTCGCACATCTTCTTGAAGCGCCGGATCATCTGCTCAACCGATTCATTACCTCTGGCCTTGACTTTAAGCATGCGTCGGACTCAGCCCTTTCTTTTTCTTTTTTGGTTTCGTGATTTTTTCACTAACCAATGGGGTCCCAAACGAATCGACTTATGATATGCTCTCGCAAAAATAGTTCAAGTGCTTTTTTCGTGCCGGTTGTGGAAAGGTGGAAAGGCAAGGACTGGTTCTTCGATTGATCGTGGCCGGCCGTTACGTGATAATGTCGTTCCGCGCGTTCGACGCGATCCAATACAAGGATGACGGCTCATGGGTTCTCTGTGGCGCAAGGCAGGTGTTGCGGTGGTGATGTGCGGGATGCTCGCATCGTGGGGGTGCGAGATGGAAGGGTTGGGCTCGCTGTTCGATCCGGGCCCTCCTCCTCCTCCGGCGCCGCTGCCTCCACCGAAGTTGAAATTCGCGTTCTCGTACGTTCAGCCCGCGCGAGTCAAGGTGCCTCCGCATATCCGCACGCTGGCGGTCATGCCCGAGGGCGACAGCCAGAGCGACGATGCGCAATGGGGCCAGGAGGCCGCCGACAAGGTGATCAAGTACCTCAAGGAGGAAAACGCCCAGGGCCGGTACGATATCGTGGAACGGGCCGCGCTCCAGCGGATGCTCGAGGAGGCGGACCTTCAGGCGGCGTTCGGCGACCCGGACACGGCCGCCCGGAGCCGCGGCAAGCTCAAGGCGGTCGACGCGATCGTCTACGTTCGTGCGCAGACCAACACGGAGACCCGTCGGGCGGCGCAGGGCGGTTATAGCCGGCGTCTGGCGACGGTGAAGGTGAGTTGCAAACTGGTGGACCTCTCCAACGGTTCGCTGGCGGCGGCACACAACGACATCTACGAGTTCGACAGCGCCCGTGACGACAAGAAGAACACCCGAACCAGCATGGACCGCATCGTGGGCGACCTGATCGAACAGGGCGTGCAGGATTTCGTCGCCGGGATCAGCGCACACACGGTCAACGTGGAAACGACGCTGGCCAGCGGGAAACGCCTGCAATCGGGAAACGAATTGGCGCTGGCGGGAAAATACGCCGCCGCGCTGGAGCATTACCGCGCGGCCATGGAAAAAAACGCCGAGGATCATGGCGCGGTCTTCAACGCGGGCCTGATGTACGAGGCCATGGGGAAATTCAAGGACGCACGCGAGATGTACGCCAAGGCGGCGACGATCATCCGCAGCGAAAACGTGCAATACACCGCCGCCGTGGCGCGGATGAGACGATAAGACGGTAGGTAAGCGATCTTACGTGGAGAAGGAATGCGTATGAACACATGGCAAAAAAGTGTCCTGGCGTTGTTGCTGGTGGCGTTGGCCTGGCCGGCGTGGGCACAGAATCGTCCCGCGAAGGAAGACGTGGACACGTGGGTGACGGTGACGGCGTCGGCGGCGGGAACGAACCGCAACGCCGAATCCGAGGCCGTCAATGCCGCCCTGCGCAAGGCCGTCGAACAGGCCTGCGGCACGTTTATCAAGGGGCAAACGAAGGTCGAGGATTTTCAAACGACGTACGATAAAGTCTTCGCCGACACCGCCGGCTACGTGCTGGAGCACAAAGTGCTCAAGGTGACGAAGAAGGACGACGAGACCGAGGTGCGCGTGCAGGCGCGGGTTTCGACGGTGACGTTCGAGGCCGACTGGGCGCGGGCGGCACACACGATCGCGCAGGAGGGCAATCCGCGCGTGTTGGTGACGATCGTCGAGGCGACGGCGTGGCGGTCCGAGGCGCCGGAGTTCAAGGACGACGCCGGCGTGGTGCAGTCGAAGGTCGAGAATTTCCTCAACGATAAAGGCCTTCAGTTGATGGACCGCTCCACCATCGAGGGCGTGACCAAACGCGACCTCGCTCTGGCGACGATCAAAGACGACGCCGCCGAACTGGCCGCCATCGGCGCCAAATTCAAAGCCGACGTCATCATCGTCGGCAAGGCGACGGTGCGGTACGGCAAGAAACTGGAACTCGGCCAGGCGACCATGCACCAGTACAATTGCACACTCACGGTCCGCGCGATCCAGTGTGACAGCGGGCGGATTTTGATGTCCAACACGTATACGCTCTCGCCCAACGAAACCACCCAGAACGCCGAGGACAAGGCCCTGGTCAAACTCGGCAACGACGCCGCACCGAAAGTCCTCAAGGACGTCCTCGAAGCCTGGCGAAAACGCGCCAACGTCGGACGCACCGTCCAACTGATGATCTCCGGCATGAACCGGGCGGAGTGGAGAAAGTTCGAAGCCGAAGTCAAAGACCTCGACGGCGTGACGGCCGTCCGGCTGCGGGAAATCACCGAGGGCGTCGCGACCATCGAGGTGGACTGCAAGCTCGACACCAACCAACTCGCCGACCGCATCGAGGAACTCAACGACATCACGCTGGAAATCTCCGAACAAAACGCCAACCGCCTCAAATGCAAGGTGGTGAAGTAGAACGCACAGCAAACGCATGGAATGCCGGAACGGTTGGCGATTGGGACGTTACATCTTTTTGCCGCGAATTACGCGAATTTTCAAGAGAGAGAATTCGCGTAATTCGCGGCGATTCGAAAATCAGGCGATCGAAAATCAATAATTCCCGTGTTCTAAACAACACGTATACATGGCCTCCAGATTCGCTTCCGGGACGGCGGGGGGGAGGTTGTTGGCTTCGCGGAGGATGAATCGCCCGCCTTTCATGATGCCCGATTGCAGGATCTCGCGGGTGCGGTCGAAGACCTGTTGCGGCGAGCCGGTCAGCAGCAGGCCGACTTCGGGGCCGCCGAGGATTTCCACGTCGGGCCCGAGTTCGCGGCGGAGCTTGCCGTGATCGACGGGAAAGCCCGTGTCGAACGAACAGACGTTCAGCTCGCGGTGGATCGTCGGGAAGTGCCTCGTCGCGTCGCCGCAGAGGTGGATAGAGTGAGGCCCGCCGCCGAAGAGGGCGTACCACTCGCGGTGCAGCGGCAGCAGCAACTCGCGGTACATGTCCAGGCTGATGAGTTGGATCGAGTCGTCGGCGAATCCGCCTGAGGGCGACGCGAAGATGGGCACGCCGGCCTTGGCGGCCAGGGCACGGTTGCGGATCTCCACTGCCCGCTGGAGGAAGCGCATCAGGCGCATTGCGTAATCGGGGTCCTCGATAAGATCGGAATAAATTTCTTCGCCGCGCAGTTGCGTGGCGATGGTGAGCGGGCCGTCCCAGCCCATCAGGAGCGGGGCGACGGCGAGTTTCACGCCGTCGATGGAGGTTTTGGCCACCGCGTCGGTGAGGCGTTCGTGTCGGCGGAGGCACTCCTGCACGTACGGGTTGTCCAGCGGGTGGTCGAGGTCGAAGTCGAAGAGGCGGTCGCGGTCGGAGCCGGCGAGGATGGGCGTGGCGTCGGGCACCTGGCCGTCGCGGAAATGCACCGGGCTGCCGAAATACGCGGCATCGTACACGTTCTGATTATCGACGTGGAACGTCCACTCCGCGGGCCGGCCTGTCGGGCCGTCGCAGTAGCGGTTGAGATAGTCGGCCTGGCAATCCATGAATCGCCGCTGCATCTCGACCATGACGCGCCCGTCGTCGTGGTATTCCCGCCAACTGATACCCTCGGGATTCCACCGCGGGTCGAGAATGACGACGCGACAATTCACACCCAGCGAAACCGGCACGCGGATTGGCTTGCGGTCCTGATAGGCTTTCCCGATACGTTGCTTTTCCTGATTGGAAATCATAGGGGACTCCTTGATGGCGGCAGTATAACGGGAAACGCGGGAGGACAGAAGAGGCTGTAGACAGGGCCATCGCATCTAAAAAGTCCCGTTTTTAGACTGTAGGCTGTAGGCGCGACATGCCGTGTCGAAAAATTTGTCGCAAAAACTGCCGCGCCTACAGCCTGCAGCCTACAGCCTGCCTCCCCAGCACGGCCGCCCCGGTCGCCAGGAGGTTGGCCAGCGCCAGCGGGAGCAGGAGTTTCCAGGCCAGGGTGTTGAGTTGGTCGTAGCGGGGGCGGGGCAGGGACGCTCGCAGGAGGATGAAGAGGGCGACGAACGCGAGCATTTTCAGCACGAACCATGCGGCACCCAGACCGGGCCAGCGGTCGATGAACGGGCCCAGATACCCGCCGAAATAGAGCGTGACGGTCAGGGCGGACATCAGCAGAATGCCCACGTATTCGCCGAGAAAAAACAGGGCGAATTTCATCGAGGAGTACTCGGTGTGGAATCCGGCGACCAGTTCGTTCTCGGCCTCGGGCAGGTCGAACGGCAGCCGGCGGGTCTCGGCCAGGGCGGCCAGGAAGAACAGCACGAACCCCGGCAGTTGGGGCACGACGAACCACAGACCCCGCTGGGCTTCGACGATGTCCGCCACGCGGAAACTGCCCGCCAACACGACCACGCCGAGCATCGCCAGCGCGAGGGGCGCTTCGTAGCCGAGCATCTGGGCGGCCGCCCGCAACGCGCCAAGCAGCGCGTACTTGTTGCGGCTGCTCCATCCGCCCAGGGCCGGGCCGTACACGGATAACGAACTCATCGCCAGCACGAACAGCACGCCGATGTTGAGGTCGGCGACGGTCCGCAGCGGCGGCGCCCAGACGATGACGGAAAACGACAGCAGGGCGGCGGTGGCGGGGATCATCGGCGCGAGCACGAACAGCGGGCGGTCGGCGAAGGGGGGCAGCCAGTCCTCCTTGAAGAAGAGCTTGATCATGTCGGCGGGCAGTTGGAGCAGCCCGAGCGGTCCGGCGCGGTTGGGCCCGAGGCGGTCCTGCCAAAGGGCCAGCCCCCAGCGTTCGATCATGATGAGCGCCGACGCGAAGGCCAACAGCCCGGCCAGCAGGGCGACGCAGAAAAGAATGGCGGTCATGTGGTTTCCTGTGAACATAGCGTGAGTTTGGCTTTGCCTTTTTGCGTTGTAAGACGTTCCGTACAACGAAACGTTCCATGACTCCAAACGCCCAACGACGCAAACAGGCCAAGCCAGATTCACGCTATGTGGACTTCCGTGCCTTCTTGTTTTGTGATAGTTTCGCCCAGGCGGGCAGTGGCACGAACGGCAGCGACGGCAGCCCCGCCGGCAGCAGGGCGATGCCGGCGGGCAGGTCGTTTCGCACGAAGAGCGGCAGCGTCAACATGCGTGCGGCGCGAGCGTCGTCGATGAATGTCATGTCCACGAGATCTCCCTCGGTCCAGTGTTGCTGCGCCGCGTCCGCGGCGGCGACGGCGAGGTACGGTTCGGGAATGCGTTGCGCGACGGCGGGGGCGCGGACGGACAATTCCTCGCTGCCGAAAATGTGCCATGCCGGCAGGATCAGCCACGCGGCGGTGTGGGCACCCCCCGTAGCACGGGCGTCCCGCCCGTGAGTCCCACGGGCATCTTGCCCGTGGTGGTCTGGCCGGGATGCGAGAGTTTCCTGTTGCATGGATGTTTCGTTCGAAGGCGGGCGTTGCATGGGCGAGACGCCCGTGCTACGGGGGGTGCCCGCGTCACGTGGCTGGCAACGGGTGAGGGCGTTGTGGCTGTTCCAGCCTGGCGACCAGTACCGCGCGAGCAGGGCGGCGGGCGTGTGGCGTTCGTCGGCGCCTTCCATGGTGAAGGCCAGCGGGCTGGCGGCGTCGCCGGGCGTGGCGGGTTCGCGGACGGTCGCGTCGGCATGCATGGCGGTTCGGCCTGTGTGACGATGATGCTGCCGGGGCACGCGTTGACCGTGGATGCGGAAGTCGGCAGACGGCGCGAGGCCGAGCACGCCTGCCAGCGGAGGCACGGCGGCGGCGAGTTCGGCGTGGAGGTCGGCCAGGCCTTCGCCGGGCGGTTCATCGGCGGGGTGCGGCACGCCGTCGGCGTCCCATTCGGGTGGCGGGGTTTCACGTGGCGCGGGCGTCTCGCCCGCGTTGTGTGATCCACTGGATTGGCCTGTGGAGGACGGCCAATCGTTTTTGCCTGTGTCTGGTGGATTTCGTGGGGGCGAGACGCCCCCGCAGACACGCGGGCGAGACGCCCGCGCCACGTTACGGGCGGCGGTCAGCCAGCGCCAGCTTTCGCGTGCGGGGTTTGGCGGCAGGCAGACGCGGAAGAAACGTTGTGCCCTGCCTTCGTTGTTGACGAAGGTGCCGTCGCTTTGGAAGACGCTGGCGGCGGGCAGGGCGACGGCGGCGCGGGCGGTGGTTGGCGTGGCGATGCCGTCGAGGGCGACGACGCGCGCGGCGTTGGCGAAGAGGGCATCGGCGTCGGCGGGGGGCAGGATGCGGAACAGATCGACTTCGACGGCGACGACGGTTTGCGGTTTGCCGTTTGCGTTGCAGGCGGCCAGGTGCGGCAGGATGTCGTCGGTGGGGCGTGGCGCGAGCAGGGCCAGCCCGAGGCTGTTGGCGGCTGGAAGGATGGGGAATAGTCGCACGTCGGCGCCGGCGGCTGCGAGGGCGTCGGCGAGGGTCGCGGCGGCGTCGAGGAGTTCCCGCGACCCGAGGCTGGTGCCGAAGACGATGACCGGCCGCCGCGCGGTCAGCAGGGCGTCGGCGATGGGCGCGGCCAGTTCGGCGTCGCTCATGCAACGCGGCGCGGGCGTCCTTGCCGCGGCGAAGCAAAGCGGAGACGGGTCGCCCGCGCTGTGCGTTCCCTGGGTCGGATCGGTGGAGGACGGCCAATCGTTTTTGCCTGTGTTTGGCGGATTTCGTGGTGGCGAGACGCCCCCACAGACACGCGGGCGAGACGCCCGCGTCACGTGTCCGGCCACGGCGGTCGCCAGTCGCGCGATGTCGGCGGGCGGCAGGCGATGCGTCGATCGCGCGACGTCATCCAACTTCGTCGCGTGCGGCGCGAGGGTGACAATCGGGCCGCGCTGCCCCGCGACGGCCTGCCGGACCGCGTGATCCTGCCATCGCTCAATGTGCCCATCGCGAAGGGCCCGCGCCAGCGGCTCGCGCATCGACGCCTGCCGAATCGCCAACGCCGCCATCGGGGCCGTGTTCGTCACGTCCTCGCCGAGGATCAGCACGGCGTCGGCCAAATCCAACTCCCGCAGCGAAGCCGTCGCCGCCGGCGAGGTCTGAAGGATCTCGACGACCCGCGCCACCAGCGCCGCGTCGCCCGCCCGCTCGCCGCTGAAAAAATTCTCCGCCCCCACCAATCGCCGCAACGCGAAATTACTCTCCACCGACGCCCGCGGCGACCCGATGCCAATCATCTCGCCAGGACGAACCCAGTCCCACTCACGTGACGCGGGCGACCCGTCTCCGCTTTGCTTCGCCGCGGCAAGGACGCCCGCGTCACGTGAAAACTCATATCCAAACCGGCCTCGGTCGCACAGGAAATATCGGTTCACCTGGCCGTTATAGCGGCTGCTCACGACGCGGATTTGGCCGTCGCGTTCGCCCGGCAGCGTGTTGCAGCCGAGGCAGCAGTGCGGGCAGATCGACGGCGCGGTAGCCAGGTCCCATTTTCGCGTGTAGTGGCGGCGGCGAGTGTTGTCGGTGAAGACGCCCGTCGGGCAGATCTCCACGAGATTGCCGCTGAATTCGCTCTGGAGCACGCCGTCGGCGACACGGCCGAAGTACACGCCGTCGTGCCAGCCCTGCACGCCGAAATCGCGACCGCCCGCGTAGTCGCAGTAAAACCGCACGCACCGATAACACGCGATGCAGCGATTCATCTCGTGCGCGACGAACGGGCCGAGATCCTGGCTGACGAACGTGCGTTTGGCGAATCGGCCTCGGCGGTATGTATGGCCGGTGAGGACGGTCATGTCCTGGAGATGGCATTCGCCGCCTTCATCGCAGACGGGGCAGTCGTGCGGATGGCCGATCATGAGCAGCTCAATGATGCCGCGGCGGAACTCGCGCGCCCGCGGGTCGTCGACGGACAGCCGCAATCCCTCGCGAACGGGCGTCATGCAGCTCATGACGAGCTGGCCTTGCGTGTCGTGCTCGCCGCGGAAGACGATCACCGCGCACTGCCGGCACGCGCCCACCGAATGCAAGGCCGGGTGCCAACAAAAATACGGCAGATTGCATCCCAACCGCAGACAGGCCTGCAACAGGTTCTGCCCCGCCTTGACGACGTAGGGTTTGTTGTCGATGTATATAGTTGGCATTTAGCCATCCCCGGCGTGTGTTCCTGTGGAAACGTCGGTTTCGGGATCTTGCACATGGTGAAGTTCAACGTTCACGTCCTGTATGTATCCGGTCATCTCCATGGAGAGATGGGACGTGCTTGAATTTTCTGCACGGTGAAACGGTCTGGTTTTCCACGCAAAATCCGACAGGTCTCATCATGTCAGAGCATTCAACCACACCCACGATACGGACATCTCGCCAGCCGCACGTGTCGTTCGAAATCCTCGCGGAAATATTGTAGCGCGCTGGCGAGGGGTTCGACGGCGCCGCTGGCGAGGGCGCAGAAGGTGTTCCCTGGGGCGGCCAGGCGGCAGAGGTCCGCCAGGACGGCCAGGTCGTCGGTTACGCCCTGGCCGGCCTCCAGCGCGTGCAGGAGTTTGGCCGCCCACGACAGGCCTTCGCGGCAGGGCGTGCACCAGCCGCAGGATTCCCGCGCGAAGAAGGTCATCAGGTTGGCGCAAAACCCCACCGGGCACGTTCGGTCGTCGAGCACGATGATCGTGCCCGTGCCAAGCCGGCTGCCCGCGAGGGAGACGCTGTCGAAATCCATGGCCGTGTCGAGATGCTCCGGCAACAGGAACCCCGTCGACGCGCCGCCCGGCAGCAGGCCTCGCAACGCCAAACCCGCTCGCATGCCGCCCGCCCGATCGAGGATCTCGCCCAGCTCCGTGCCCATCGGCAGTTCCCACAGGCCGGGCCGATTGACCGGGCCGCTGACGCCGTACAGTTTTGTTCCGCTGTCGCCTCCGCGCGAGAGGCTGCGAAACCACGCCGCCCCGCGCGCGACAATGTGCCGCAGATTCGCGACGGTCTCGACATTATTCACCACGGTAGGCCTGCCGAACACGCCCTGCGTTTGCGGAAAGGGCGGCTTGGCTCGCGGCGTGGGCCGCCGGCCTTCGAGGGCGTTGATGAGGGCGGTCTCCTCGCCGCACAAATACCGCCCCGCCGACACGTGAACGTGCATCGTCAACGAATACCGCGTGCCGAAAATGTTGGCTCCAAGATATCCCGCCCGCCGGGCCTGGGCGATGGCGGCCTCGACGCGGACGACGGCGCGGGCGTACTCCTGTCGGATGAACATATACGCGGTGGAGGCTTCGACGGCGTATGCGGCGATGGCGGCGCCTTCGACGATGCCGTGCGGATCGCCCTCGAGCAGCCAACGGTCCTTGAACGTGCCAGGCTCCATTTCGTCGCCGTTGACGATGAAATATTTTTCCCCCACGCCGCCGTCGGCCGCCTTGCCCATCGGTACGAACGACCATTTCCGCCCGGTCGGAAATCCCGCGCCGCCACGCCCTCGCAACCCCGACGCCGCCACCGCCGCCTGCACGTCACACGGCGGGAGTTGCAAGGCCTGTCGAAACGCATCATACCCGCCGCGGGATTCGTATGTTGGCAAGTCTACCGTGCCGGCGGCATCGATATATTGTGTGAGAGGCTGTTTCATAAACTCGAAATCCGAAATCCGAAACAAGTCTCAAAACAGAAAATTCAAAACCCCAAACGTGGAAAACAACCGATCCGGCCTTCTCGGCCTCGCGCGGAAAATCCGGCACGCAGCCCCAACGGGGCGTCTTGGGTAGCCCAGGGTGAGCCGTATTCGGCGAACCCTGGGACCATGTGCTTTTCGGAACTCTTTCATCGTGCCTGACGCCACTGGCCGAGGGCGCACCGTCGCGTGAAACCGGCATCGAACAACTCGCACATTCCCATGGGCGCGTCGTTCGAAGCCGCGCAGGCCCGCATGCGCGACCTCGGCCTGTGGCGTCAGGCACGATTATGGAAAACAAAAAACACCTGCACCCAGGGTTCGCGGCGTACCGCTCACCCTGGGCTACCCAAGACGCCCCGTTGGGGCTGCGTGCCGGCGGCTGCCACGCGGGGCTGGGGAGGGTGATCGGTTGTTTTCACTGTTTGGCATTTGGAACTTTCTGTTTTGATTTTGTTTCGAATTTCGGATTTCGAATTTTCGTTACGTATATTTCATAAGCAGTTCCTCGACCCGCTCCTCGGTCAGATCGCCGTGTAACTCGCCGTCGATCCGCATCGCCGGGGCGTGGTCGCACGCGCCGAGGCACGCGACGGGCAGCAACGTGAAACTGCCGTCGGGGTTGGTCTGGCCAAACCGCTCAATCCCCAGCCGCGACAATAAATACTCCTTCAGCCGCGGATACCCCAACATCCAACAGCACACGCTGTCGCACAACAGAATGACGTGCCGCCCGACAGGTCTGCGAAAAATCAAACTGTACGCCGTCGCCACGCCGTCCAATTCCTCCGCCGACATCCCCAATAACGCCGCCGCCTCGCATACGTGCTCATCGCTCACGTATCCGTTTGTCATTTGTATGATTTTCAGCGCCGCCGGCCCCGCGGCGGACGGATGCGGATAGTTTTTCGTTTCATCCAGAATATCCTGCTTCTGTTGTTCGGTCAGCATACGTCAAATGGTATGCATCGAGTTCGGAAAACCGTTTTCGAGGGCTTGCCGGTTTGCACTGTAAGACGTTCCATCTGACGAAATGGATATGGATCCGACTTCGCGAAGACCGAGCGGGATGACGCGGATTAACGGATTTCAAGGAAGATTTTTCGTTCCGGTACGACAATCCCTTAATCCGTTAATCCGCGTCATCCCGCTCGGTCTTCGCGAAGTCGGATAACGTAAGAGTGACTGACTAAAACGTTCGACAGCGCAAACCGGCAAGCCATATCCGCGTCCCGCCGCTCACCGGTCCACGTCCGCCATCACGTAGTCGATCGAGCCGAGGATTGCCACCAGGTCGGCGATGGACAGGCCCCTGGCCAGTCGGGGCACCATCTGGATGTGCGGAAAACTCGGCGTGCGGATGTGGGTGCGGTAGCTCCACGGTTGGCCGTCGCTGATGCAATAATAGCCGTTGATGCCCTTGGCGCCCTCGACGGCGACCATCGCTTCGCCGGGCGGAACGACCGGGCCGTGCGACACGCCGAGGAAATGCCCGATCAGTGTTTCGATGTCCCGCATCGTGCGGGGTTTTCGCGGCGGCGTCGCGAGCGGATGGCTGCTCTTGACCTCGCCGGCGGGCATGTGTTCGACGCACTGCTCGATGATCCGCAGGCTTTGCCGCATCTCTTCGATCCGCACGAGGGCCCGGTCGTAACAGTCGCCCCGGCCGCCGATGGGCACGTCGAACTCCAACTGCCCGTATCCGCTGTACCGCCGCCGCGGACGCAGATCGTACGCCACGCCTGTGGCGCGCAGGTTCGGCCCCGTCATGCCCCACGCGACGGCCTCGTGCGGCGACACCACGCCGACGCCCCGCGTTCGGCCTCGAAAAATGCGGTTTTTCATGACCATGTTGTCGTATTCCGCCAGCCGCTTCGGAAAATACCCAATGAATTCCCGCGTTTTTTCCCGCCAGCCCGCCGGCAGATCCTCCGCCACGCCGCCGACGCGAAAGTACCCCGGATGCAGCCGACCGCCCGTGATGCCCTGCGTCAGTTCCATGATCCGCTCGCGGTCGTTAAACATATAAAACACGCCGCTGAACAGGCCCAAATCCAGCGTGAACGTGCCGAACCACACCAGATGATTCGCGATGCGGTACAGCTCGCATAGCAGCACGCGGATCATCGTCGCCCGCGCCGGCGGCTCGATGCCTGCCAACGCCTCCACACTCAGCACGTATGGCAACTCGTTGAGCGCACCGGCGAGATAATCCACGCGGTCGGTGTACGGCAGGTACGTGTGCCAGGTCTGCCGCTCGGCCATCTTCTCCGCCCCCCGATGGTGAAAACCGATCTCCGGCACGAGGTCGACGATCTGTTCGTCCCGCAGTTGCAGCACCAGCCTTAACACGCCGTGCGTGCCGGGATGATGAGGCCCGATGTTGAGGAACATGAACTCGCCGTCGTCGCCGCCATCATGCGACAAACCCCAATCTTCCGGCCGAAACTCCAGGGCCTGCTCGTAGCGCCCCTGGCTGGCGTCGTCGAGGGTAAACGGCTCCATTTCCGTCGCGCGGGCGGGATGTTCCTTACGCAGGGCATGGCCGTGCCACCACGGTGGACAGAGGATCCGCCGCGGATTCAGATGGCCCGTGATGGTCAGGCCGAACAGGTCCCATAGTTCGCGTTCGTACCAGTTGGCGTTTGGCCAGAGGTCGGTGACGGTCGGCAGGGTGGGGAAGTCGCCCATCAGCGGGACCTTGACGCGGATTTCCTCGTCGTGATCGCGGTCGAGCGAAAGCAGCGTGTACACGACGGTGAAATCGGCTGTCGGCTGGCCGTCGCGATGCACGCGGTTACGCTCGTCGATGCCGAAAAGGTCCAGCAGCATGGCGTAGGGATTGGGGATTTTTTGTTGTAACCACGTGAGCACGCGATGCGCGTCGTCGACGTTGATCCACACGGTTGGCATGCCGTCGGCGACGCTCTGCACGGCGAGGACGGCCGGGCCGAATTCCGTTTGCAGTTGTGCGGTGATGGTGGGGGAGTTGGAATTGGACATTCATTGTTCCAATAGCTCTGCCTGTATGCGTTGCAAATGGTTGTGCAAAACAAAACATTTTGTGTGCCACAACGTCCTGCAACGCGAACAGGCAGAGCCATATCTACGATCCGTCGCCTGTCGTCACATTTCATCCGGCGGCCTTAGTTTTTCCACGCGGGCGTGCCAGACGCGTTTGAGATCCTTCATCGATGCCATCGTCGGCGACACGTCCTCCCGCGGGCCGACGCGCCAGCTCAGCGGGCGGTGTTCGTGGCGGATTTTTTCGCTCAATAACAGAATGGCCTCCTGCACGCTGTACGGGCTTGGCGGACAGCCTTGAATGTATACGTCCACGGGCAGGAACGTGTCCACGCCCTGCACGACGCTGTAGATGTCGTACATCCCGCCGCTGTTGGCGCAACTGCCCATGGAAATCACCCACCGCGGGGCCATCATCTGTTCGTACAGCCTGCGGATGGCGGGGGCGAGTTTTTTGAACACGGTGCCGGCCACGACCATGACGTCGGCTTCGCGGGGCGTCGCCCGCAGCACCTCGCTGCCGAACCGGGCGATGTCGAAACGGCTGGTCAACGCGGTGGCCATCTCCACGTAGCAGCAACTGGTGCCGAAATTCATAGGCCACACACTGGTGTGTCGCCCCCAGGCGACCAGATCCTGCAACGTCGCGAGCACCACGTTGCGCCGCGCGGGGTCCTCCAGCCGGGCCACCGTCGCGGTCCGCAGCAGGTTGGCGGTGGCGGCGTCCTCCCCGCCCGCGGCGGGCGGAGCAGGGGACGTCGGCGGTTTGGTCAGCCACCAGGGCATAGGGCACTCCGTGAAATCCGTGTGACGCGGGCGTCTCGCCCGCGTGGTATCGGGTGACGTGGCGGGTTGGCTTGCCGTTTTGCGCCGTTACACAGCGCAAAACGGCAAGCCACCCGCCATATCGTTCGCCGCCACGTTTACGCTGCCCAGTCCAGCACGCCCTGTCGCCAGACGTACGCCAGGGCCAATCCCAGCACGGCGGCGAACGCACAGACGCCCGCGTATCCCGCCCAGCCGAGTTCCCGCACGGCAACGGACCAGGCGATCAGGAAGGCGATCCCCACGTCGAACACTACAAAAACAATAGCTATTGGCCAGTACCGTACGCGTACGAGACCTCGGGCGGGCGAGGCCGGCATGCCCGACTCATACGGCAGGCCCGTCGTCCGTCCGCGATGCCGAGGCCCCAGCAGGGCGGACGCTCCCACCATCCCTGCCACCACGACGATCACCATGCCCGCGTACAGCACCCAGGGCCAAAGCTCGGCGGATACGGCATCGGAGGCGGATGCGGCCATGAGAATCCCCTTCTTTCCCGGCATTATAGGCGGAGCGGGCGAAAAGTTTTTCGCCGAAAGCCGCTGGACACAATCGGGTATCGTGGTATGATATACTCACGTGGTATAGTGGTTTCACGGATTCATCTCATCAAGCCGTTGGAGTACGCGGTGAGGAAGAAAAGGAGTTTTGTGATGGCAATTCGAAGTGTCATCGCCGTGGCGGCCCTTCTTGTGGCGTCGCTCAGTCAGGCGGCGGCCACGCAGGGGATTTCACCGACAATCAACATTGCCGGCACCGGAGCGGTATCGGGATACGGTGCGACCTCGTTCATCAACGGTGCATCCAACGGCACGTATTCGCTGAGCGCCAGCGCCCCCTTGGTATACAAGGAAACATGGGATACGCCCCAGGATATCAGTGGTTTTATGCTGAACGGATCCGCGCGGACGTTTGGCGGAACGATCATGGTGGCGACGACGCTGGGCGGGCCTTGCGACACGCCGCTGGCGATTTTCGCCGGAATCGAGCGGGAATCGCTGATTCTCAACGCGCCCGCCCAGGGCGTGTATGGTATCGAGATCGTTTTCGACTGGGGCTACAACAGCCCGACCGATGGGGGCTGTTACCAGTTTGGCCAATTGGCGATTCTCTCCTCCCCGAGGTCGCTGGCGAATTTGGCCTCCGGAATGACGACAGTCAACGGCGGATTTTACAATACCGGCTATAACGGCAGCGTGACCGACTCCAGTCTCGGCGCTGACGAGTGGCGTGCCCAGAGCGGCCTGTCGGAAAACTGGGTTGGTTTTGAGGTTCCTGATGACGGGACGGTTGACATCACTCACCTGTACGTTGTGGGCGGGCCTCGCCACGGGTCGGTGTACATGTGGCGGGATTTTGAGGTGCAGGTCAAGCAGAACGGTGTGTGGAGTGACACGCTGATTCGTGTGAACGTCGCCGCGGGGCTGGACACCTGCTGGATTGACCTCGGTGAGGAGATGACCGTTCAGGGCGTTCGGATTTACGGCTCCACAGCCGGCGGCAACAACTACGACGTGATTATGAGCGAGATCATGGCCTTCAATTTCAGCATCCCCGAGCCGGCGACGATGAGCCTGCTGGCCCTGGGCGGTCTGGCGATGCTGCGTCGGCGGAAATAGGCCTTGTCGAAATGTACGGTTGATTATGTGTTTCCATCATTTCGTCTGATGGTGAGATGAGTGTTAAAGGAGTTTGGTTATGGCTATTCGTGGATTGATCGTGGCGGCGGCCTTGGCGGCGGTGATGGTTTCCGGTGGCGCGAATGCGGCGGTTCAGATGGGTGTCTGCCCGTTCGGGCTGGTCGCGACGGCCCCGGACGGCCATGCCAATGGCATTTCTCACGCCGCCTTTGAACGCACCGTGTATTGGAACGACAATCAGCCGGTCCGCTGGGTCATCGTCGACACCCACGGCGGCGGGGACGGCTATCAGCGTGGCTCGATCCAGGTGCAGACCGCTGCCGGCGGGGAGTGGAGTTCCGTCGCCACCTGGGCCGCCACCAAGACGACAGCGAATACCGGCATGCTCTTCGACCTCGGCGTGAACGCGACCTCCGGCGTGAAGGTCGTTGCCGACGCGATGACGCCCGAGAACGATCCCGACAGCAACCGCTGGCTCAGCCGGATTGCTCACGTGGATTATCTGCTCGAAGACCCCGGCGTCAATCTGGCGGCGGGTGCGACACGAGATGTCGCCAACGCGTACGGCGCCAAGGCGATCGGCACACCGACCAGCGCGCCCTGGGGGCCGGAGAATCTGTTCGACGGCCTGGACTGGGGCAGCGGCACCTACTGGCGGGACGACACCGCCGGCGAACACTACTGCGGCGTGGTCTTTGACTCGCCGGTGACGGTGGCCGGGATTCGGTTTAACCTCGACACGTCCAACAACTTCTCGCTGCATTCGTGGAAGGATTTCGACCTGCAAGTCCTGCTCCCCGGCGGCAACTGGGAGAATCCGGCCGACTGGCAGACCGTCGGCACCGCCGCCGCGACCGACCCGTTCTACTGGGTTGACATGGGCAACATGGAAGTCCTCGGCATCCGCTGCTATGGTGACGATCCAGACGCCGTCCGCATTATCGCGGAGATGCAGGTCTGGAGCGGCGCGATCCCCGAACCGGTGACGATGAGCCTGCTGGCGTTGGGCGGCCTGGCGCTGTTGCGACGGCGGAAATAAGATAGATTTGACCGAAGTACACGGTTGATTTTGTGTCTTCATATCGTGGTTTTGATGGCGACATGAGCGCCAAAGGAGATTGGTAATGGTTGCTCGACATCTTATCGTGGTGGCGGCCTTGGCGGCAGTGATGGTTTCCGGCGGCGCGAATGCGGCGGTTACGTTCGGTTCCTGCCCGTTCGATCTGGTCGGATGGTCAAGTGGCGGTTGTAGTAGTCCCGCCGGCGAGATGATCAACGTCACGGTGCCGCTGACCACGCCGGCCCGGTGGGTCATTTTCAGCACGCACACGCACGACGTGAACCAGAAGGGCGACATTTACATCAACGGCAATGCAGCGACCGGCGACTATGTCGGTTCCTTCCTGGCGCTGTCGGCGACCAAGACGACCACCCAGGTTTGGGATCTTGGCCAGTTCACCAACACCGTGACGTTCGCGAACATTACGAACGCGTTGGTTGTGGGCGCCCGCGATCCCTACTCCCGGATCGGCCACTCGCAGTTCTTTGCGAAGGATCCCGGCGTCAATCTGGCGGCCGGCGCGACCACGACGGGCGTTGTCAACGCACTTGGCGTCACGGCGACGGCGATCGGGACGGGCGCCAATCCGCATGGCATGTTCGACGGTCTCGACTGCGCCGACAACGGATTTGGCGTCCCCATCTGGCGGGCGAATCCGAATCTCGACACCAACTTCGTTGGCGTGACGTTTGACGGGGTGGTGACCGTGGACGCGTTACGGGTGAGTCTTACCGATGGGCTTGGTGGGCACCGTTGGCTGAACTTCGACGTGCAGGTTCAATACACCGTTGGCGGCGGGTGGGACACCATCGGCCGGGCTGATACGGTTGTGGGCGAGGGCAAAACGCTGTGGACCGACGTGAACGGCGTGGACACGCGGTATCTCTGGATCGACCTGGGCGGCATGGAAATCGCCGGCGTCCGGCTGTTCGGTTCTGACGCGACCGGCAACAACCCCAAGGCCAATGACGGCTTGTTCCTTGTCGAACTCCAGGTCTGGAGCGGCGCGATTCCCGAGCCGGTAACGATGAGCCTGCTGGCGTTGGGCGGCCTGGCGCTGCTGCGCCGGCGAAAATAGTTCGACGACGTCCGAGGATTACAATCGGCCGACGTGGCCGAGGATTTGTATTTTGTCATAATGGCAGTGCGGTTCCAAGGAGACAGCGATGACATTTCTTCGAGCGGTAACGGCGGGCGTGGCTGCGCTGCTGTTGTGCGGCCCCGCGTTGGGGGCGGAGTTGCTTTTCAACGACTCCACCAAGGTCAACATCATGCGGCAGTACGATGTGACGACCCAGACGATGATGGACGGGTATTCCGTTGTGCGTGAAAAAACCGGCGATTTCCGGTATGACTGGTCCTCCCCTTCGTGGCAGATCGGCCATAGGGAGGGCGGCAGTTTTCTCACCGACGTCAACACGGCCACCTCGTTGATCACGCTCCCGAGCGAGCAGACGATCGGTTCGTTCAGCGTCCAGTTCAGCGCGTCGTATCAGCCGCAACTGGCCCCCTATCAGTGGGTCCTGGAAGGGTACAACGAAAAGGACGGCTGGTTTACGATGTACGATTCGCTCGACGATGATCGCTACGCGTCGGGGATCAACACGTACAACATCAACGGCACGTTCGATGCCGTGACGGTTTCCAAGGTGCAGTATACCGCCATCGGCAAGGACCCCGGCGTCGACGAGGAGGGCGATCCGATCCCCCCCGCGCAGTACAACTACGCCTTGGCCCACCTGAATCTGTTCCTGTCGGCGGGGCAGGACGTGCCGCTCTACGGCAGCGGGTACAGCCTGATTCACGACGCCGGACGCGTGGTCAGCTCGAACACCAGTCCGTACCAGGGCCCGATCGGTGAAAATCCCGCCACCGGACCGTGGTGCAACCAGAACGCCAACGGGATGTTGGCCATCAACAGCAATTACGAAAGCTACGAACTCAAGTGCCAGGGTCCCGGCGAAGGCAACAACGATCTGCGCGGATATATGTCGTGGAATTTCGATCAGGCCTACCAGATGGACTTCGGCGTGCTGTGCGGCGTGCAGGACTACAGCATTCGGAACTGGGAAGTGTACACGATCAACACGAATGATCCCGCCGCCCTCTTCGCCGCGCTGAACGCCCTGGAAGAGGCGACGTCCGAAGCCATTCAGGAACTCGGCTGGATTTTGCAGTATCAACAGGGCAACTCGTGGACATGGGAATGCGTGTTCGACTTCGCCCAGCCGGGCGAGTATCAGTACCTGCTGCTCGTTCAGGACACCCAGCAGCCCGCGTGGGGCCAGTTGGAAATCTACGCCAACGCGATCCCCGAGCCGGCGACGATGAGTCTGCTGGCGTTGGGCGGCCTGGCGCTGTTGCGTCGGCGGAAGTGAGCGATTGCGGGAATGTATTTGGTTTCATTTTGTTAACAACATAAAAGGCAGCGAAGGAGAAGCGTATGCGATTGGGTTATGTGCTGGTTATGGCGGCGGCGTTGTGCGTGGCCGGCGGCGCGGCGGCGATTACGATCGACACGGTGGTTCCCGATTCCACGAAAATCAACGTGTTACGGCAGTATTACACGCCGCAGGAGCTTCTCCAGCGGGACGGGATGAATAACGTGACCAGCGCGGCGTGGAGCAACCTGGAACGTTGGGGCTCCAATGACGGCGGCGGGTGGAATGACGAAGCCAATATCCAGTCCGCGCCGTGTTCGCGCACGTGGCTGTTCCCGAACGGGGAAGCCCGCGAGATCGGCTCCTGGAGTGTGGAGATCGCGACGGCCCCCGGCACGCTGGTCATGGAGTATCTGGACGAGTTCGGCGACTGGCACGTGTGGAGCACCAAGACGTATTCGTACACGTACACGTTTGCAAACACCACGAACCTGTACACCGCGGGCGAGCAGGTCATCCTTCCCGGCGGTACCGTCGGGGCAATGTACACGGAGACTCCCGTGACCGCCTACGGGATTCGGTACACGGCTTCGGAGGCACCGCAACGGGTGAACGTGAGAGATGGCGAATACGTCATTGAAGCGGACAGGCTTCGTTTTAACGAGATTCAGGTGTTCCTGACGGCCGGCCAGGATGTCAAGTACACCGACGGCTACAATATCTTCACGCAGGACATCGTGAAGAACGAGTGGACCAGCGACACCGCGGGCGCGTGGCGGAAACCCAACGGCGGAAGCGCCGCCATGCTGCACAACGGGTTTGTTCACCTCGATCCTGCCGGCGAGTTGAAGAACCAGGAAGTGGACACGCGGTCGTACGTCGCCTATGAGCTGTATGAGGCGACGCCGATGACGTCCTTCACGTGGGGCGGCACCAACGGCCAGGGATGGAAAGGCGGCTGGGCGATCTACACGTGCAACGGCGAGTTCATTGATCCGTCCGAGTTGGGCAACACGATGGACGACCTGATCGCCGCGGGCTGGACGCTTCAGTATGCCTACGCCGAGTCCCGCGAGACCGGCAGCGGCTATGTGCCGGGTGTCAGCGGGGACGTGTCGTCGGACTTCCTGTTTGGCGTGCCGGGCTTCTGGAAGAACATCCTGATCGTCTGGGACGGCCAGAACGGCGCGATGCGGGAACTGGAGATTCACGCGTCGGCGATATTGATCCCCGAACCGGCGACGATGAGCCTGCTGGCGTTGGGCGGCCTGGCGCTGCTGCGTCGGCGGAAGTAGATTTTTCGAGGGGTTTGTGAACTTTTTGTAACGATGCAGATCTATAGATTTTTTGTAACGGACAACGAAAGGACAGTGTGGCGGAGATGACTCGAAAACTATTGTTGACGTTGGCGATGGCGGCCTTGGCGGCGGGGCCGGCGGTGGCGGATGTGGTATATTATCCGTCGACGGCGGGCATTAACTTGTTCAAGCACGTCAATGCCGCGGGGCAGTTGGACACGAAGGCTGAATGGGTGAATGTGAACAACGGCGGAAGCGCCCAGTATGGTGCCCTGTATACCATCGACTCGGGCCATTGGCAGTCGCAGATCAACTATAACGGTTTGGACAATTCGACCAACGCGGCCTCGTTGCGGCTGGAGTTGGCGACGCCGCAGGCCATCGGCACGCTTACGCAGTACATCGTGGATATTCCGTCGCAGTATCAGGTGTGGGGATTCAACGACGTGAATGGAGTCTGGGACAACCTGAGTGATGGTTGGCAGACCGGCTCTGGCACGATCGTCACGGAAGTCAATGACGTGTATAAGTATATTCAGTTTGATTACGTCGGAACGGCGGCGAGCCACCTGCGTGTGTCGGAAGTGGTTGCCACGCCAATGGCGGGCACGCAGATTGCCGTCACCGACGGGTACAATTTGTTTGCCTTTCGTCCGGACCAGGGCGGCCCCGGCCCCGTTCCGCTGGGCAACCCGCTCTATGTTGGCGGGTGGCGGGTCGGCAGCGCCAACAATCCCAACGATTTGGTGAACAACGCGTGGAACAGCGGCATGCTGGTTCAGGAGAACGACGGCGTGAACGCGAACGTGGAAAACTTCTTCGTCGTGCCGCTGAATGATCTGTACAGACTGGTTGGCTTTGCCACCGGTTCCCATCATGGCCAGGGGTGGAGCGGCATCACCGTTCAGTACACGGCCGACCTGACCATTGACGAAAAAACCGTTTGGATCACGGCCTATTCGCAGTCGACGCCGGTTGATTCGATCACGGCCGCCTTCACGAACGGCGAGGGCGAGGCGACGCCGATCGAGGCCCGTTACATTCGCGTCAGCGCGCCGACACTGACGGCGGGCAACGGCGCGATGAGTTCGTTCGAACTGTACGCCACGGCGATTCCCGAGCCGATGACGATGAGTTTGTTGGCATTGGGCGGCCTGGCGCTGCTGCGTCGGAGGAAATAAGACCGTACCGAGTGATGTCGATGTGGCTTGCCTCTTTGCACTGTAGGGCGTTGTGGACCACGGAACGTTCCGTGGTCCACAACGCCCTACAGCGCAAAGAGGCAAGCCCGTTTTATGCGCTTGGCGTATTCACATTTCCGTGACACATTTTCGGTGAATCTCTCGACTTTCGGCGGCGGTTTGGGGTATTGTGGGGTTTCGGTTCCACTCAACGCGAAGCGTGAAGGAAAAGAGCATGTCCAGAACAACGGTGACGATGGCGGCGTTGGCGGTTGTGGTGTTTGGCGTGGGGGCGTGGTTGACGGCGGCGGAATCTTCATCGCCGGTGACGGCGGTGATGCCGACGACGTTTCCCGCCGCGACGGCGGAGCGATCGGCCTTGCAAAAGGATGTGCAGGCGTTGTGCGAGGATATCGAGGCCGTCCGTATGTTGCTTGGCGCGGTGATGTGGCAGACGCACGACCTGCGGAATTTCACCCTGTACGCCGAACCCGGGGAGGCAGCGTGGAAAGAGATGAGTCATCTGGAGGAGGCCGACCGTGAATCCTTGCGGCTGTACGAGGCGATCAAGCCGTTGGATTTTGCGGCGACGTCGCTTCGCATGGCCGTGGACATTGGCGATATGGACGGCGCGACGGAGGATTTGGCCTTCATCCGTGAGGAACTGAGCACGGTCGCGGGCGAGGTGGCGGCGTGGTTCCATGCCGTCACGAAGCAACGCAACTCCCTGTGGGAAAGCTTGCGTGCTCGGGCCAGCAAGTCGGGCATGGAACTCAGCACGGTCGATCCGATGCCGTGGGACAACCCGTTGCGTGAGCGGCAGCGCCAGCGGGGCGTGCAGTTGGGATGGCGGACGATGATGGAGCCGCCTGCCGATTTCCGCGAGAGTCTGTGGAACGCGGGGCAGGAGATGGGGATTGGGTACAAACTCGACAAGGGGCGAATGCTTGGCGTGACGTATTTGACCTTCAAGGACCCCGTGCTGCGGTGGGACAACATTGAGCGTGAGAAGGGCAAGTACGATTTCGCGGCGTTGGACCGGATGATGAAGATGGCGGTCGATCGCGGGTACAAGGTGCGGCTGTATCTGCCGGTGATGGGCGGCAGAGTGCCGGACTGGATGGTTGCGGAGCGAGCGGAGTCGGTGGTGCGGGACGACAAGGGCGAGTACACGTTCGCGGTGGGCAATGCGTACGATCACGATTTCATGGGGCCGTCGCCGCAGCGGTCGCCGTGGCACGAGTACCGTGTGGTGAATCTGTCGGACAAGCCCACGCGCGAGGCGTTCGAGAAGTATGTCAAGGCGGTCGGCGAGCATATCGTCACGGGGCCCTACAAGGATGCGGTGTTGAGCGTTGGGCTGGATTTGTTCTATGCGGAGCGGTACTGGCGTGCGCCGGCGGGGCAGGATAAGAAGGCGTTTGTGACGTCGCAGTACGCGGCGGCGGCTGGGGTGGCGAGGCCCGCGTTTTCGCCGATTCCGGTGAGTCTTGAGGTGGCCGACGGCGAGGCGCACTCGATCAACACGGATTTTTCGGCGATGGAGTGGCGAAGCGTCGGCCTGACGCGGGCGATCGGCGGCATTCCCGAGGTGTGCAGCGAGACGCCGTTCTACGAGGACCTGATGCGTGCGGTGGCGATGGAGGCCGGCGGCAAGGAAGGCCAGCCGGGGCCGTTTTTCCATCAGAATTGCGAATACGGTTTCGGCTCGATGAATTCGGTGAATTTCTTCACGTCGCTGCTGCGCGACGGGCTGACGAGCGAAGGCTGGTTCGGCCCGGAGGGCATTTTGCGTTGGGGTTATTTCCCGCAGATTTTCGCGTGGAACGACCGCCAGACGCAATGGTCGGGGATCACGAACGGATATCTGGCGTTCGAGCAGGCGTGGAAGCTTGGGCCGACGATCGCCAACACGCGCGTTTCGCCGGCGGATGTGCTGCTGGTGCTGCCGTCGTCGAGTTTCGAGGTGAAGGGTTTCCACACCAACCGTGAGTTGGTTGGCTGGGGCTGGGTGCTGACGGCGTTGAAGATTCCGTATGACGTGCTGACGGAGGCGGGGCTGTCGGCGGGCGTGCCGTCGCGGGCGAAGCTGGTGATTCTGCCGCAGGCGGTGGTGCTGAATGACGCGCAGGTCAAGGCGATCCGGTCGTTCGTCGAGGGCGGCGGGCTGCTGGTATGCAGCACGGTGCCGGGCACCGACGGCGGCAAGGCCAGCCCGCTGGCGGACGTGATCGGCTGCGATTTGCTGCGGAAGGACGGCCAGCCGGTGGGACTGATGCAGACGGGCGTGAAGGGCACGTGGCTGCAACTGACCATGCCGCACGGCATGCACAGCGGGAAGTATCAGCCCGTGCCCCGGCCTGACGAGGGCTATCCGCGGACGCCCAAGAATCGCGAAACACGGGACGGCCATTACGGCGCGATTACCATGGAGGGCATGTCGCAGCCGTTCCAGGCGCTGGCCGCCCGCGACGGCGCGACGGTTGTCCACACGTATCTCGAAGGCGAGGCCGCCGTCGTCGCCAATACGTTCGGCAAGGGCAAGACGCTCACGCTGGGGTATCCGTACGGCAATGAAATCATGTTCGCCGACTGGACGAGCATCGCGTTCGGCAAGATTTACAATGGCTGGGCGCGGGACGAGCAGATGCTCGGCATGGTTGCGTGGGCGCGGGATGCGCTGGCGGGGCTTGGCTATTCGCCGTCGCAGAGCGTGCCGGAGGCGTGGCGGCATCGGTTGCAGGGCTGGGAGGCGGCGGCGAGCAGTTTGTCGTTCCCGCGAGGCCCGTCGCTGGCGGACAATCCGTGGGTGTATACGTACACGTATCTCGATCCGCGCGAGGCGCATCGCATTCCGCGGGATCACGACGTGATGGACTACGCGGCCGAGCTGACGTGGCGGGACCGCGAGGGCGTCGCGACGCGGTATTTGGCCGTCGGCAATCGCGAGGCCGCGTATGCGGCCGAGCGGGCGCACGTGCAATTCTGGGTGATGCCGCATATTTTCCGCGTGCGGATCGACGATCCGAAGGTCAAGTGGGTGTACGACGTGGCGGCGGGCGCGCCGGTGATGGAACTGACGCGTGACGAGAAAGGCGTGAGTTTTTTGACGAGCGTTCCTCCGGCGATGGGGCGGGTGTTCGCCGTGTCGCACTCGGACACGGTGGAGTTGTTCGAGGCCGACGGGCCGTCGCCGGCGGTGACGTTCGATACGCTGCTCAAGCGGGTCGAAGCGGTTCGTGGCGAGGGCAAGAAGGGCGAGCGGGGGCCCGCTGGCGTGGTGCTGCACGAGGCGAGCGTGAAGGCGTGGCTGGCGTCGAAGAAGGGGCAGAAGCTGACGGTGTGTTACGGCGACGCGTCGTACAAGGCCGTTGCGGAGACGTTGGCGGCGTGGCTGGTGAAACAGGGCATCGAGGCGGTCGCGTCGGGCGAGGACGGTGAGTTCACGGGTGCCAAGGCCGCGGCGGATTTCCAGGTGAATTTCACGCCCAGCGACGCGGCGATCCTGATCGGCAGCGCGTGGAGCAACAACACGATCGCGTCGCAGGACTCGGGCTGGCCTTACAATAACACGCAGTGCCCGCAACTGGCGTCGGCGAGGCTGACGGCGACATACGCCTGGCCGCATGCCGGGCAGGGCATCGTCGCGCTCACGCGGGCCAAGGAGTTGCGAGGCCCCAACGATAGACCCTTCGGTGAGAGCTACAACAACGTGGAGGGCTACTGGCCTCAGGATGTGGACGCGGCCAGGCGAGGCTATCAGCAGCGCAAACTGCTGATTCTCGCCAGCACCCCCAAAGGCGCGGCCAGGGCGGTGGCGGTGCTGACGGGCGAGTGAGGCGGCGTACGAATTTCCCCAAGTCGCCGCTGGACAGATCCGGGTCTCGTGGTAGGATAGATATCATGCGGAGTTGTTGCGATGCTTCTTCTTCTCATATAAAACGGAAAAAACAAGGAGAAGGTGATGAAACGTACTTTAATCGTGGCCGCGGTGGCGGCGGCGGTGTTGGCCGGTCCGGCGACGGCGGCGTATTATACTCCCGAGGAGTTGGCAAAAATCAATCTGTTCCGTCAGATGGATCTGGAAACCGGCGCGTTGACGACGCAGATTTCCATGGTGAACAGTTCGCCGGGTGGATCGTCGGGCGGCGATATACGGTATATCATCGATGGGGGCGGGAGTCAGTGGCAGAGGGATTGGTACAACCAGCCCCTTACCCCTTGGAATGATCCAAAGGATGGCCCCCAGAACGATCACTCGGTTTCCCTGCTGATTGAAATGAACGCGTCCAAGGCGATCGGCAGTATCACGCAATACTTCGACCTCTACAACGGCGAAGTTCCGCGGCTGTATCGAATCCTGGGCAGCAACGATTTGGAGGGGGGATGGTCGGATTTGACTGGCTGGCGAGAGGGCAACACAGAGAACGCGGGTGGGAGAACGATCACCACGGCCATCAACGGGTCGTATCAGTATCTTCAGTTTGAATACATCGGCATCCCGGTCCATAGTCAGAATGCCGACGCCGGCACGGAGCGAGACCTTTTCTACTTGAGAGAGATCGTCGCTACGCCGATGGCGGGCTCGCAGATTGAGACCACCAGCGGCTACACCCTGACGCCGGTCATCTACACGGCGTCCCTTCAGCCGGGGGCGGATCCCCTTATCGCGGCCCATAACGGTGTCAGCGGGAATAGTTCCCTTGGCTGGAAAGATCCGCCCGGCAACGTCACCAACGGTAATCCTCTCAGTTTTCTTCGGCCGTCGGATCATAATGACGGTTGGTTCGTCCTGTCGTTGAACGATTTGCACCGCCTGGCTGGGTTTGCCGTCGGCACCTATAACTCCGCGTGGAACGATATCCTCATTCAGTACACGGATGAAGATATTTTTGCGGAGGACTGGGACGATAGCAACTGGAAGTTCGCCTACGAACAGAAGACGGCCCTCACGTCGACGTTCGGCATGCGTTTCTTCTTCGACGAAGAGACCGGTGAATCGACCACGATTGACGCCCGTTATCTCCGCATCAGCACGACGAAGGGCAACGGCACGGTTTGCGATTTCGAACTGTACGCCGTGCCGATCCCCGAGCCGATGACGATGAGCCTGCTGGCCCTGGGCGGCTTGGCGCTGTTGCGGCGGCGGAAGTAGCGGCGGAATCCGAAATCCGAAACGAATTCCAACGCTTCAAAGAAGAACATTCCAAACGGCAGCGCCTGCAACGGTAAGACGCGTGGCGGTGCCGTTTGAGTTTTGGTATGTTGTCGTTTGAAAGTTGTTTCGGCTTCGGATTTCGAATTTCACGAGGTTCCCATGCAAACCCTGTTGGCCATCGACGACGTGTCGCTGCCGTTTCGTAAGAATGTGCATCTTCAACTGAGCACGCCAACCGTCAGGCCCGAGCCGGTGTTGATGCCCAGCGCGTTCGAGAGCGACGCGCCCGATAACCTGGCCGCCCATTTTTACGGCACCGTGCTGCACGACGAGGGCACGTTTCGCATGTGGTACTACGCGTGCCATTGGGGGAAAAATCCCGATTGGCCGCCGAAGCTGATGCAGCAGATCGCCCGCACGACGCTGTGGGCGGGGCCGCAATGTCCGCTCTACGCCGGGCCCATCTGCTATGCCGAAAGCGACGACGGCATCGTGTGGCGAAAGCCGCCGCTGGGGCAGGTGCTCTTCAAGGGCAGCCGGGCCAATCACGCCCTGGCCATTCCGCACGTGCTCATCGGGGCGGCCGACGTCATCAAGGACACCGACGATCCCGACCCCGCGCGGCGGTACAAAATGGTGTACCAATTTTTCCCCGACCAGGCCGACCCGCCGATCTCCGACGAGTACGGCGACAGGCCGACGATCGCATTGGCTTGCTCTCCGGACGGGCTGGTGTGGACGGTGACGTCCATTCCGTTCCGCGGACAGTTCATCGAGCAGTCGTCGTTCTATCGGCACGGCGGGCGGTACGTGGTGCAGTACCATGTGATGGATTCGTGGTCGGGCTGGCGGTCGGAGGGCGGGGCTAAGTGCGGGCGGGTTGGCGTCGCCCGCGTGTCGAGCGACTGGGATAACTGGCCTGACCTGATCACGGAGACGTTCGCGTTGGCCGAGCCGGAGGATCACGCCCTTCGCGGCATGGACGGCCCGTACGACCAGGTACACATGGGTGTGGGGGCGGCGAGCTTCGGCAACGTGTGTGTGGGTCTGTACGGGATGTGGCACAACGCGGACAATAAGCGTTCGTACGGCGAGATTTCGTGCGACTTCGGCCTGGTGGTGTCCAACGACGGCGTGCATTTTCGCGAGCCGGCCCGCGGGCGGCGGTTCATTCGACGTGAGGACTCGCCCGTGACGCCGATGCCGGGCCTGAACGCCCCCACGGTGCTCTGCCAGGGCAACGGCATTCTCAACGTCGGCGACCAGACGCGGATCTATCACAGCCGATGGCGAAACGTCGGCCATGACGACGCGACGCTGCGCCATTACTACGCGGAGGTCGCCCTGGCGACGCTGCCCCGCGACCGCTGGGGCGCGCTGACGCTCAACGACAGCGCCCCCGGCGACGACGTGACCGAGGGCGTGATCTGCTCGGCCACGCTCACGCTGTCGGACCGATGCGAACTGCGAATCAACGCCGATACGTCGCCAGGCGGCCTGTCCGTGGACCTGCTGGACGAACACTTCCGCCCCGTCGCGGGATTTTCGGGCGGCGCGATCCAAGGCGAGGGCCTGTCATGCCCGGTCCACTGGCCCGGCCGCTCAATCAGCGAATTGGCCGGCCAATCCGTTCGCGTGCAGATTCGCCTGCGCCGCCAAGGCGATGCCACGCCGCGCGTGTATGCGATGTATCTGGCAACGGTGTAATTTCACCGCCGCGCAAACGAAAAACCGTTTCTCGTAATTTACTCCATCTCCACGACGACGCGGAAGCCGATGTAGTTGGCGCGGTACGTCGGCGGGTTGGAGTCCCGGTGTGCGGAGCGGCAGTCGGTTGGGCCTCGATCCCAGCTTCCGCCGCGGACGACGCGGAACGAACCCGTCGCCGGGCCTGTGGGGTCCTTCTTCGCTTCGGGAGTGCGGTAGTAGCCTTCGCTATACCAGTCGGCGCACCATTCCTGCACGTTGCCGTGCATGTCGAACAGGCCGAAATCGTTGGCGAAGAATCCCTCCGCGAGCGTGGTCGTCTGGCGGTTCTCGCCGACTTTGCCGTTGCCGTAGACGTAGCGTCCGTTGTAGTTGACCAGGCCGGCGTCGATGGTTGTGCCGGTGTTGAAGGGCGTGGTCGTTCCGGCGCGGCAGGCATATTCCCACTGGGCCTCGGTCGGCAGGTGCACCTTTCTGCCGGTTTTTTCCGACATGACGCGGCAGAATTCCACCGCGTCGTCCCACGAAACGGTTTCGACGGGATTCTGCGGGTCTTTGAATGCGCTGGGATTTTTTCCCATGAGCAGTTCGTACTGTTCCTGCGTCACCTGGCTGACACCGATGAGGAACGGCTTGCCGATCGTCACCTCGTGCTGCGTTTCGTCGTCGCGGCGGTGGGCCTCGGTTTCCGGGCTTCCCATTTTGAACGTGCCTGGCTCGATCTTCATCAGTTTCATGGCCAGGCCGTCGCCGAGGTCCATGAGCATCACCTTGTCGTGATTGGGCGAAACGGTCACGCCGGCGCCGGCGCCGTCCGACGACGCGACGGCCGTGTCGGGAGCCTCGACCTTGCGGGTGAGGTCGGATTCATCCGCGACCACCGTCACGCGGAAGCCGATGTACTCCATCCGGGAGTTCGGCGGGCCTTGCGAGCGGTGCGCCGAATGGGCGAAGATGGCCGCGTTTTTCCAGTGTCCGCCCCGCAGCACTTTCAATGTGCCGCTTTTTGGGCCTTCCGGGTCCACCTGCGGCGTGGCGGGGTAGCGCTCGCCGTACCAGTCGGCGCACCATTCGAGCACGTTGCCGTGCATGTCGTACAGGCCCCACGCGTTGGGCTTGTACGAGCCGACCTTGGCGGTTTTGTCGGCGCCGTCGCTGTGCGCCTTGTCCTGATGCGGCAGGTCGTCCGTGTTGGACAGGTCGCAATAGTTGCCGTACTGGTGGAACTCCGCGAGGGAGTTGCCGAAGCTGAACATCGTTTGTGTGCCGGCCCGGCAGGCGAGTTCCCACTGGGCCTCGGTCGGCAGCGACACCCGCCGCCCCGTGATCTCCGACATGCGATGGCAGAACTCGACCGCGTCGTCCCACGAGACGCGCTCCACAGGCCACGATGCCCGCGCCGCGGGATTCTTCGGATCGACGAACGCCGACGGGTTCCTGCCCATGACCTGCTGATACTGCGCCTGCGTGACCTGGTAGACGCCCAGGTAGAAAGGCTTGCTGATGCGCACCTCGTGCTGGTGTTCGTCGAAATCCGGGGTGGGTTTGTTGGGGTTATCGAGCCGGCCCATCAGGAACGTCCGGCTGGGGATCAGCGTCAGCTTCATGAAGATGTTGTCGCCCAGATCCAGCGTGAGCTGCCGGGGATAGCCGGTGTCGGGATCTACCGCGGGCAGGGCGGCGCTGCCCGCACCGGCCTGGGCCTGGTTGCCCGCCTGGGCCTTGCCGTCGCCGGCTTGATCTTTCCCGGAACACGACACGAGGCACACCAGCGACACGAACAACGCCGTCAACGAAATTATTTTCGCATTCATCGCATTCACCCGTTTGGCCTTCTTCACCATGGTCACAGCCACTAACTGTACCACGCCGCCCGTGTGAAATGCAAATAGCACTGTCCGTGCGCCAGGGTCTTTCAATTCTCGTGGCGCACGGGGACGTCCGTTCGAGGGAATCAAGCCAGTAGCCCAGGGCCATCGCATCTACATTCGCCAATTTTTTCGTACAAGAGACTGTTAGGCTGTTAGACTGTTAGACTGTTAGGCGCCGGCTGATGTGAGATTGGGCCTAATTTTTCATAAGCCTCTCCCTAACAGCCTAACAGTCTAACAGCCTTCAAAACGGCCCTTTGCGGAAAATCATACGAAAATGAAGGAATTTAGATGCGATGGCCCTGGCCAGTAGCCAATAGCCAGTAGCCATCAGGTATGGCGAAATTGGCTAGTTCTCACACGATCCGAGATTTTCACTGGGTGACAATCGTTGCCAGATCTCACTGTCTTTTCGCCCTCGTCCTTCCATATCTCTTGGCTACTGGCTGTGGCTACTGGCTGAACGGTTCCCTCGAGCGAACAGTTCGTTTACGCCACGAGAACGGAAAGCCCCCGGTCCGTGCCCATCTCTGGCGCTACTCCGCCGGCGTTGCCCGGGAGGCTTCCACCCAGTCGTTGCAGCGGGGGCAGCGGAGTTTGTGGACGATGTGGCCGTCGCGTGTGAAAAACTCCTGCTCGTCCGCGATGGCGTCCTCGTCGCCCACGGCTGGCTCGATACGGTCTTCCTCGGTCGGCGCGTACCCCTCCTGCCGCCCGCACCGCGGACAATGGATGATGAACAGTTCGCCCTGCATAGGTGCCTCCTCAGCCGGAAACATTGTAGGCGAGGGTGAACGTGATGAAGCGACAAGTGACCTGCGATGCGATTGCCCCCGTTCAATCTGCCGTGTATCCTTACGATATGTCATCGGGAACCGTCACGTCGATGTGGGAGTCGCTTCGGTCGCTGGCGCGGCGTGGGACGCCGTTGTTTGCGATGGAGCTTCGCGCGCACAGCCGGCAGGGGCGGACGTACGCGTTCCGCGCGATCTACGTGATCCTGCTGGCGGTGTACGTGGCGTTGTTGTGGCAAGGCGCGGTCTCGCAAGCGCACGCCGAGAGCGGGCAGGCGTGGGAGCGGGGCATCATGGCCGACGTCGGACAGCGCGTCACGCGGAACGTGCTGGCGTTTCAATTCCTGGCCGGGCAGGCGGCGGCGATCGTGTTGATGTGCGGCGCGTTTTCCGACGAGTTCGCCCGCGGGCGGCTGCCGGCGCTGCTGACCTCGCCGCTGACCGATACGCAGGTCGTCGCGGGAAAGTATCTCAGCCGCCTGGTGCAACTGCTCGTGCTGATGCTGGCGACGTTGCCGGTGTTGGCCGTCGTGAGGCTTTTCGGCGGTGTGCCGTGGCTGTTCCTGCTGGGCGGGACGGCGCTGTCGCTGACGGCGGCGCTGTTCACCGCGGCCATCACGCTGCTGAATTCGCTCAAGTATTCCAAGCCCCATCAGGCCGCCCTGTGGACGCTGCCGGTCGTCGTGTTCCTGTGCGTGAGCGTGGCCGTCGCGTGCTACACGCAGCCGATGGCGTGGGCGTTGACGCTTCGGATGGCCTTCCTCGGCGCGGCATGTCTGGCGGGCACGCTGGTGGTGATGCATTTCTGCCGGCTTGCGTTTCCGCGCGCGGTGCGGCAGGCCGTGGGCGACTGGCGGCGGCACGCGGGCCCGGACCTGCAAAAATATAAGGATCACGTCTATCTGCCGCCTGTGCCCGACGAGGTGGACGTGCTCTCGCGCGGGTTCAAGCACGCCGGCAGCGTTGAGGAGATCCTCGGGCCTATCGACCGCGTGCGGGGCAATCCGCTGTTCTGGAAGGCGACGCGGCGGCGCCTCCGTCAGCCGATCAGCCCGAAGCTGCTGCTGGCGACGATCGGCGTGTTCGTGTTTTATTTTTACGGCGGGGTGCTGTCGGTGGGCGGGGCCTCGGCGGTCAATTTTCACGTGGGCGTGCTCGGCGTGCTGATGGCGGTGAGCGTGCTCTGGTGCGGCTTCCTGTCGGCCTGCTCGATCGTCATGGACAAGGAGTCGGGTTTTTGGCCTCTGGTGCTGGCGTCGCCGATGGACTCGTTTACGATTTTCACGCAGCGGGTGCGGGTGATTTTCCGGCGGTCGTGGCTGATCCTTGCGATGGCGGGTGGCCACACGCTGGTCTTCGCGGCGGCGCTTGTGCTGTATCCGCTGGTCTTGTTGCAGGTGCCGGTCGCGCTGGCCTGGGCGGTGCTGTTCACGGTCGCGATGGGGATGTACTGTTCGGTCCGCAGCCGGACGACGCCGGCGGCGGTTCTGGCGACGTTCAGTGTGCTGGGGGCGTTGTGGCTTGGCGTGCCGTTGCTGGCGTACCTGTTGGCCGACCTGGCGGGCGGCGGATTCCTGCGCGACGCGATGCACTGGTTGATGGCCGCCAGCCCGTTCACGCACCTCCACGCGGGCCTGAGCGGCAGCGTCGAACACGCCGGCCAATTCGCCCCGATGACCTGGCGCGACGGCGGCGAACTCGTCATGCCCGCCGGCCAATTTTTATTCATGATGACGTTCTGGACCACCGCATACCTCGTCGCCAGCGTCTGGTTGATCCACGCGACGATCCGCTCCTTCCGACGACGCGTGTATGAGTGAAACCATTTTTTCGACTACGATCCCACACGCGTTGGTAATCCCACCGCTTCGACCGCGTAGACGTGCGTCGCCGCCAGTTTATAGGTTTGGGCGAGTGGCAAGACCGTACCGCTGGTGACGTCGGTCACGCGGCCGGGGAGGGCGACTTCGCGCGTTTCGAAATTCCACACCAGCGCCTTCGTGCCGGCTTCGTTGTGCCACACCACGCTCTTATCGTCCTCCTGGAGGAATCGCGTGTGCATGTCGCCGATTAGCCGCGTGTACTCCTGGAGCACGCGTTTGTGCTCGGGGCCGTAGATTTCGTCCACCCGGCGCCCGTCGACGAACAGCGGCGTGGCGTGCGGGGCCTTGTGGGCGTGTTCGTAAAAAATGAATTCCGGCGTGTGTCCGACGTTCTGGTCCGTCACGCAGCCGGGCACGGGAATCGTCACATAACCGTTGCCAAGGCCCACGTAGTAACAAATAAACATGCGGTCGGGACTGTAGCTGGCGGGGTGCCCGTGATTCGGCTGGCCGAACGCGCCGAAACTTTCAATGTACCATCCGCAGCCGTAATCCTGGAGTTCCTTCATCACGCCCAGGGCTTCGCGCCAGTGCGTTCGCGGGTGGCCTGTTTTGTAGTCGACGGGCATGTAGAACAGGTTGTAAAAGCTGTCGACGAAGAATCCTTCGATGTTCGACTGGTCTTTAATCAATTTGTGGCAGTCGACGAAATACTTGCGGGCGGCGGGATTTTTGAAGTCCAGGTTGCTCGATACGCACGTGTACGCGCCGGCGTATTTCGTGCGCGTGTCGTTCATGGCCATGAACCAGCAGGACTCGTTTTCGGCACGGTGGTCGGCGTTGAAGGCGGCCGACAGGGTCACGTACGTGTTGGTCCACATGTAGTTGGACAGCCCCAGCGCCTGGCAGCGGCGGATGTATTCGGCGAATTTTTCCGCGCCGCCCAGCCGGTCGGAGATGACGTACTCCTTCGATCCGCACATGTTGCCGTTGGGCAGGCGGTCGAGTTCGCTGCCGTCGCTTTTCTTGAAATTCTCCGCGAAAATGCCGAACGCGCCGATGTTCGCCATCGCCGGAACGATGTCTTTGTAATAGGTGTCGATCGTGAAATTGACCCAATGGTGAAAGCCCAGGATCGCCAGCGGCGGCTGTTCCTTCAGCCCGAACTCGGCGCGGGCGCGGCGATGGGCGTCGTCGAACGCCCAGGTCCAGAGGTTCCGCTGGTCGGTGACGGTTTTTTTGTCGGTGTTGAGCAGGATGGCCTTGGGACTGGTGACGTAACGGCGGGCTTCGTCGAAAATGTGTTTGTCGAACGTCTTGATCTCCGCCTTGCCGGGATCACGCCGCAGCACGGAACGGATGAGATCCACGTGGCCGTACACGCCCAGCAGCGTCGCGTCGCCTTTGAATTGGAAATCGAAGGCCTGGTGACTGGCCCATCGCGGCAGATTGTGCGTCATCACGCGGTTGAAGAGCGAGGCGGGGTCGGCGAAGAACAGCTCGCCCTCGGTGGTCCAGAAGGTCTCGTCGTCGAAGGTGGCGACGGGGTCGGAGCAACTGCTCTGGTTGTAGACGGTCACGCCGCTCGCGTCGCCGTCGAGTTCCCAACTGGCCTTGTCCATGATCCAGAACAGCGGCACGTCGCCTTCGTATTCGTAGCGGTAGGAAAAGCCGACGAAGCGGCTGGCGCCCAGCATGGTCTGGGCCGGGGCGAGGACGACGGTGAATCGGCCGCGGGCGGGGTCGGCGGGCGCGTCCCAGTCGTCGGTGTCGTGGATCGGGTCGAGGCTGTGATCGGTCATCAATTTCACGTCCAGCGGCGTGAAGGCGGCATCGAGGCGGATGCGGATTTCCGTGCCGGTTTTGTCCACGCCCGCCAGCGTCAGGCCCGCCAATTCCATGCCCGTGAACGACTGCGAATACACCGTAATCGGCAGCCGTCCGCTACGAACCAGCGTGTTGTTGATCCAGATCTTTCCCAGCCCGATAAACCGCTCGCCGTCGGTGAGAATTTCCACACGAGGGCCGCCTACGTCAACGATTCGAGACTCCATGCGATGCTCCTTGAATAGGACGGTCATCGTAAACCAGTTGGGAAAATTCGGCAACTACGGATATGGCTCCGCCTGTTTGCGTTGTAGAACGTTCCTGTCATCAATCGCTCGGTCTTCGCGAAGGCAGATGGATACATTCTGGCGACAGGAGCATTCTACAACGCAAACAGGCGGAGCCATATCCGTAGTTGTTGCGAATATCGCGGGAATTGCTTACGATTCCCGTTTCGGAAAGGAAATCCATGAGCGAGATTCGACATATTACGTTGCCGGCGGGGTTCGTCGCCGCGGGCGTGACGGCGGGGATCAAGGTCAGCGGCAAGCCCGACCTGGCCGTCATCGTCGCGACGGGCGAGGCCTCCATGGCCGTCGTCACCACGAGCAACCAGGTCTTCGGCGAGCCCGTGCGGTACATTCGGGATGGTTATCCAAAAGGCTTTGGCAAGGCCCGCGGCATCGTCATCAACAGCGGCTGCTCGAACGTCTGCACGGGCAGGCCTGGCTATCGCGACGCCGTTACCATGGCGGCGGACGTGGCCAAACTCGTCGGCACGACGCCGGACAACATCCTCGTTGCCTCCACGGGAATCATCGGGCACCGGTTGCCGATGGACAAAATCCGCAAGGGCATTCCGCTGGCCGTGAAGACGCTGGGTACGGGCAACGACGAGGCCGTCATCGCGTCGATCATGACGACGGACACGAGGCCGAAAACTGCCGTCGTGCAGACGCGAATCGACGGCAAACGCGTCACACTGGCGGGCATCATCAAGGGCGCGGGCATGATCGCGCCGTCCCTGGCGACGATGATCGGCGTGATCACGACCGACGCGGCCGTCGCGCCGGCGGCGCTGCACAAGGCCCTCCAGGCCGCCAGCGCCGCGACGTTCAACGGCATCACCGTCGACAGCGACACGTCCACCAGCGACACGGTGGCGGTCTTCGCCAGCGGGGCCGCCGGAAACAAAACCGTCACGGGCGGTGCGGCCTACGAAACCTTCGCGGCCGCGCTGCGGGAAGTCTGCGACGCCCTGGCCCGCGCGGTGGTGGCCGACGGCGAAGGCGCGACGAAGGTTGTGGATGTGGTCGTCCGTTCCGCCCGCAACGACGCCGACGCCAAACTCGCCGCCAAAAGCGTTGCCGACTCGCCCCTGTTCAAATGCGCCGTCCACGGAGGCGACCCCAACTGGGGCCGCATCGCCTGTGCCCTGGGCAAGTCGGCCGCCAAGGTCGACCCGGCCACACTGACGATCTCCATCGGCGGCGTCAAAGTCTTCCACAAAGGCGGCGGCACAAAATTCGACGTGAAAAAAGTCGAGCAACATTTAGCCGGCAAGGCCATCACGATCGTGTGCGACCTGGGCTTAGGCAAAGGCGAGTTTACCGCCATCACCTGCGACTTCTCGCACGACTACGTGACGATCAACGCGGATTACCATACGTAGCGCGGGTACACGGGCGTCCTTGCCGCGACGAAGCGGAGCGAAGACGGGGCGCCCATGCAAAACCAGCCTTCGAACGAACTATCCATGCAACAGGAAACGCCAACACTCAGGCCTGGCCAGCACGGGCAAGATGCCCGTGAGACTCACGGGCGAGACGCCCGTGCTACGGACTACGCGAACGTTTCCCCCGCGCCGCGTCGGTCCGCGTGGCATCGGCTGCTGGCGGTGGTTGTTGGCGCTGCCGCCGGCGCGGCGGCGGTGATGAATTTGTTGGCCGACGCGGCGGTGGAGGCGGCGGAGAACGGGGCGTGGCCGCCGTTGTCGGGGGCGGGCGAGTTGGCGGGGTATCTCATCGGCGGTGCGGCGGCGGGCGTGGCGATTGTGCTGGCCGTCGATGCGGCGGGGCGGGCGTTGCTGCGATCGTTTTCGGCGGACGCGATCCGGCGGTTCACCCAATTGGATCCGTTGAGTCATTTGCCGTTGCTGGCGGTGGTGTTGGGCGCGTGGGGCATTCGCGTGCCGCTGCCGCTGGTGGTGATGGCGTTGCTGGCGGTCAAGGGGGCGCTGCTGTTGGTGGCGGTGCTTCCGGAGCGGCGGGCGGCGATGACGTCGATGGGCTGGCTGTCGTTTTTGTTTCTGATTTCCGGCTTTGCCGCGATGATTTACCAGGTCGTCTGGCAGCGGACGCTCTTCGCGGCGTTTGGCGTGAACATCGAGTCGATCACGATCGTCGTGTCGCTATTCATGTTCGGCCTGGGGCTGGGATCGCTGGTCGGCGGGGCGTTGTCACGACGGTTTCCCGGCAAGGCGGCGTGGCTGTTCCTGGTGTGCGAGTTGGGCATCGGCGTGTTCGGCGCGGTGAGTCTGCCGCTGATGGAACGCGTCAGCGCGGCCACGCTGCACGGCGGGCTGTGGGAGGTTTCGCTGGCGGTTTTCGCGTTGCTGGCGGTGCCGACGATGCTGATGGGCGCGACGCTGCCGATCCTCGTGACGCACCTGCACAGGCACCTCAACAACGTCGGCAAATCGGTGGGGCTGCTGTATTGCATCAACACGATTGGCTCGGCGGTGGCGTGTTTTCTCACGGTGGACTTGATGTTTTTGTTCCTTGGCCAGCAGTCGTCGGTGCTGGTGGCGGCGGGGTGCAACCTGGCGGTGGGCGTGCTGGTGTGGCAATACGCGCGGGCGACGGCGCGTACACGTGGCGAGGGCGTCTCGCCCTCGCGTCCCGCGGGCATCCTTGCCACGACGAAGCGTAACGAAGACGGGTTGCCCGCGGCTGACGGCGATGCAGGTTTGACGTATTCCATTGACCAGGACAAAGGAACGCCCAACGCGGGCGAGACGTCCGCGTCACGTGCGTTGCCGTTTTCGCGTCGCGCGTTTGTGTTGTTTTTCGCGGCGGCGAGCGGGTACATCTCGTTGAGCCAGGAGATGCTCTGGATGCGCATCGTGTCGATGATGACCGGCGGCAAGCCGAGCGTCTTCGCGCATGTGCTGGGATTTTTCCTGGTCGGCGTGGCGTTGGGCGCGTTGTGGGGCGAGAAACTCTGCGCCCGCCGGTTCGGCCGGGGCGAGTCGCCGGTGCGGTTTGTCGGCGGCATGTTGCTGATTTCGGGCCTGTTTTATTATGTCTCCATCGCGGGCGTCGCGAGGCTGAACCAGGCCGACACGACGCTGGGGTTGGCGGCGGTTCACATCGTGGTGGCGATGGTCAGCCTGCTGTTGGGCGGGCTGTTCCCGGTGCTGTGCCATTACGGCGCGCGGGCGGGCGGGAGCGTCGGCGTGGCCGTGTCGCGGATTTACGTCGCGAACATCGTCGGCTCGACGGCCGGGCCGCTGCTGACGGGCTTCGTACTGATGGAGTACGTTTCTACCGCCAACATCATTCTGGGCCTGAGCGTCGCGACCGTGGTGCTGGGGGGCGCGGCGTGGCTGTTCGATCGCGGCTGGTCGAAATTCGTGGCCGCGGTCGTCGCGTTGGCGGTCGTCGCGGGCATGTTCGCCCAGCACGGGCGCGCCTACTCGGACCTGCTGGAGGCCTTCCAGCGGCGGGCGCCGTTCAGGCACGTCTCCGAGACGCGCAGCGGCGTTGCGGGCGTGGAGGCCGATCCCGACGGCGGGCCGGACACCATGTACGGCGGCGGCGTGTACGACGGGCAATTCGCCATCGACCCCATCGCCGACACGAACATCATCACGCGCGCGTACATGATCGCCGCCCTGCATCCCGATCCCAAGGACGTGCTCGAAGTGGGGCTTTCCACCGGCTCGTGGTCGCGCGTGCTCGCCAATTACGTGCCTGTCGAGCGGCTGACCATTGTCGAAATCAACGGCGGGTATCTCGACATCATGAGTCATTATCCCGAGCAGGATTCGCTACGGACGGACGCGAAGGTGACCATCCACATCGACGACGGGAGGCGGTGGCTCCATCGCAACCCGGATGCGAAATTCGATTTCATTCTCCAGAACACGACGTGGCATTGGCGCAGCCAGATCACCGGGCTGATTTCGGAGGAATACCTGCGGCTGGTGAAATCGCGGCTCAAGCCCGGCGGCGTGTTTTACTACAACAGCACGGGGTCGCAGGAGATTCCCCGCACGGCCTCGCGCGTGTTCAAACACGTGACGAAATTCAACTCATTCTACGCCGCCAGCGACAGCCCGTTCGAGATCACGCCCGATCGAATTCGTGAAAACCTTACGCAATTCACGCACAACGGCACGCCCGGCGGGCAGCCGACGTTCGACCTGAACAACCCCGATCACGTCGCGTGCATCGAGAAACTGGCGACCGCGCCGCTGGACGACCAGGGCGACGCATGGCGCGCCCGCAACGACCTGCGCGTTATCACCGACGACAACATGGCCACCGAATACAAACTGTTCCGCTGGTATAACTCGAAAGCCACGTGGATGGCGTATTGGAAAAAATAAATCCGTGAAAGGATAAATGACCATGAGCAAAATTTCTTACGATCATCGGGCCGTTATTGTTGACGGGCAGCGCGTGCTGACGTTGGCGGGGGCGATGCATTATCCGCGATCCATGCCGTCGCTTTGGCCTGAACTGATGCGGAAAACCAAGGCCGCCGGGCTGAACACCGTCGAGACGTACGTCTTTTGGAATCTCCACGAGCGCGAGCGCGGCGTGTACGACTTCAGCGGGCGGCTGGACCTTCGCCACTGGTGCGAGCTGGCCGCCGCCGAGGGGCTGCGCGTGATCCTCCGCATCGGCCCGTACGTGTGCGCGGAGACGAATTACGGCGGATTTCCGCCGTGGCTGCGGGACGTCGACGGCATGACGATGCGCACCTGGAACAAACCGTTCATGCGGGAGATGGAAACCTGGTGCCGCTTCCTGGTGGATTATCTCCGCCCGATGTTCGCGCCCGCCGGCGGGCCGATCATCCTCGCCCAGTTCGAAAACGAGTTCAACAACGTCGCGAAGATTTACAAGGAGGACGGGCAGCGGTATCTCCAGTGGTGTGTGGAGTTGGCCCAGTCGCTGGATTTTGGCGTGCCGAGCGTGATGTGTGCCGGCGGCGCGGCGGGCGCGATCGAGACCATCAACGCCTTCTACGGCCATCTGCAATTGAGCAATCACTGGAAAAACCATCCCGATCAGCCGGCCCTGTGGACGGAATTTTACATGGGCTGGTACGACACGTTCGGGTATCCGCATCACGAGCGGAAGGTCGAGGACATCGCGTACGCGGCGGCGCGGTATTACGCGGCCGGCGGGACGGGCACGAATTATTTCATGTGGCACGGCGGGACGAATTTCGACCGCGACGGCATGTATTTGCAGACGCACAGTTACGACTTCGACGCGCCGATCGACGAGTTCGGCCTGGAGAACACGAAGTATTTCCACCTGGCCCGCCTTCACGCGGCGCTGAACGACTACGCCGACGTGCTGCTGGCGGCGGATCGCCCCGAGCCGGTCATCCTGGGCGGCAGCGAGGCGGATTTGCAGGGCACGATCTCCGGCACGGGCGGCGGCGGGAGCACGATCGAGAAACTCGGCGCCGGTGTGCAGACGGCGTGGACGTACAAAAAAGGCAAGCGGGCATTGACGTTTTTATGTAACGACGACGCGGTCGAGGCGGCGACGGTCGAGTTCGACAAGAAAAAATTCACGCTCGCGCCGCAGTCGGTGATCCTGCTGGGCGACGGCAAATCGCTGTTCGATTCGGCCAGGGTTCGTGAGCGGGACGTGCTCGTCCGCGCGATGAAACCCACGAAAACCCAGATGGAATTCACATCTTGGGCCGAGCCGATGCCCGACGATTGGCCCGACGACGCGACGGCGATCTACCAGGCCGACGAACCCATCGAGCAGCTCAAACTCACACAGGATTACACCGATTACTGCTGGTATCAGACGGCGGTGACGATTTCGCCGCGCCAGGCCGGGCGGGGCACGCTCACGTTCACCGGCGCGGCGGACATGATCATCGTGTACGTGGATGGCAAGCGAGTTGCGGCCACGCCGACGCCGCTGGCGGAGAATCGCAACCTGCAACTTTACCCGCAGGATCCGGCGATTCTCGGGCCGTTCGTCGAATCGCAACAGTATTTGTTCCGCCAGGAGTTCGAGCTGAATCTCGTCGCCGGCGAACACGAAATCGCCGTCCTGTGCAACGCGATGGGGCTGATCAAGGGCGAGTGGCAGATCGGCATGTACAACATGGTCAACGAGCGGAAGGGCCTGTGGGGCCCCGTGCTGTGGAAAGGCAGGAAGCTGAAAGGCCCGTGGCTGATGCAGCCGGGGCTTCTCGGCGAGCACCTGGCCGCGTTTGCCGCGCCGGGGCTGCTGCTGAAGTGGAAAAAACAGCCCAAGCCGTTCACCGGCATGCGGTGGCTGCGCACGTCGTTCGCGAGGCCTCGAGGCGGCGCGCCGCTGGCGCTGGACATGGCCGGCATGACCAAGGGCATGATCTATCTCAACGGGCAATGCGTGGGCCGATACTGGACGCACCCCGCGACTGGCCGAGACGTGTTCGAGGCGTATCGCGAAAGCGTGCTGCACGAGTTCACGCCGGCCCCGACACAGCGATACTACCACCTGCCGGCGGACTGGCTCGACGACGTGAACACACTGACGATTTTCGAGGAAATCGCAGGCGACGCCGGGACGATCCGCGTGGTGGAGAGGAAATAAAACGACGCAGGCCGAACGGGATAAACGGGAAACGACGGGATTTTTCAAGAGCATCCCGTCGGTTCATGTTGTTTCGGTGTTTTCAGGTGGTACTATGGTCCCGCAATGAGCGATTCAAGATGACAAGCGACGACGATGTGATCTGTGTTGACAGGACTCCGTTTGACGATGTGCCCAAGGGCCAACGTCGCAAGCTAGACCTGTTGGCAGTCGAACGGTACAGAATCAAAGCGAGATTGCGAGGAAAACTGTACGACGTGGAGCTAGTCGTAAAAGTAAAAAAAGGAGGCAAAGAAGGTGATCGCGAAATGGATAGTGTTGGAATACACAGAAACTACTATCACCACGATTTACATAAAAAATAAACAGGGTCGTTAGCGCCAATATGGCTGTTCATGAAGACTGGCTTCATGCCGTCGCCGGTACACGTAACGACCCTCTATATATGTTATCGACTGCCGCCCGAAAAAAATCAAATGCGAACCGGTTTTTTTCGAACGGTCATTTCGCCGTTTCCCGTTTTTTTGTTCATCCCGCGTCGTTTTGTGTAATTTCGCGAATCGCTTCGGCGACTTCGTCCGGTTGAATATTTTCCAACCATGACTCGACGATGACGCGGACGGCTTGGCCCAGGGGGCGGAAATGCGTTGGATTGCTGGGGCCGAAGAGGGCGACGGTGGGGGTGCCGATGGCGGCGGCGAGGTGGGCGGGGCCGCTGTCGTTTCCGATGAAGACGCTCGCCCGCGCGAGCAGGCCGGCGAGTTGGGGCAGCGATGGATTGTCGAATACGGCGTGGCGTCGGCGAATGGTTTCAAGAATGTCGGCGGGCCAGGTGTCGAGCTCCACAGGCCCGAGCATCCATGCCACCCGCATGCCTGCTCGTTCGAGCGAGTGCGACAACGCGGCGAAGCGGTCCGTCGGCCAACATTTCGCCCGTCCGCCCGAGCCGGGGTGGATGACGGCGAGCGGACGTGACGCGGGCGCCTCGCCCGCGTCCGATGGCGAAGGCGATTGTTTGTTTTCCAACGACACGCCCAGTGGACCGCATAACGCGGGCAAGATGCCCGCGTCACGTTGCCATGCCGCGGGCACGGGCCAGGGGGCGGGATGTAAATCGGCGTCGATTCCCAGCAGGTCGGCCCAGAGTTGGAGCAGGTGGCCTTGGAAATCCGCGGGCGGGCGGACGGGAAGAAAACTGGCGGCCTCGACGCCCGCCAGGGCTGTCAGCATCGTTGCCGCGGGCGCGTCGGTGGCGAAGCAACTCACCAGCCGCTCGTGCCCGGCGAGATATTGCGGCAGTCGGTATTGCGCGGGCGATCCGTCACGTGACGCGGGCGTCTCGCCCGAGTATCTCGCGGGCATCCTGCCCGCGTCTGGAGGCAAAGACGCTCGTGTGTTTTCAGACGATAAGTTCAATGGAGCACACAACGCGGGCGAGACGCCCGCGTCACGTTGAACGTCCGTGTCGAACACTTCGTGCATCGGCAGGGCGTCGAACGGCAGCGGCCGCTCGGCCCGGCCCAGGCCCACCAGCAGGGCCGCCTTTTCACCTCCAGCGATCAGTGTGCGTGCGCCGCCCAGGGCCGTCAGCAGATGTCCGAACAGGATCACGTCGCCCAGCGCGCCGGGATGGATGGCCAGGAGGGTCATTCGATTGCCTGCTGGATCCATCCGCCGCCGAGCAATCTCTCGTTGTCGTAGACGACGGCGGCCTGGCCTGGCGTGATGGCGGCGATAGGGTCGACGAATTCGACCTCGAACGCATCGGGGCCTGTGACGCGGACGCGGGCGGGCGCGCCGGCGTGGTTGTAGCGGATCTGCACGATCGCGTCGAACTCTCCGTCCGCACCGAGCGAGGCGACGTCCACGTGCCAGTTCGCCCGGCCCGCGCGCAGGCGGCGGCGCAACAGTTGGTCGCGAGGCCCCAGCGTCACGCGGGCGGCGGCGGGGTCGATGTCCGTTACGTACAGCGGTTCCTTCGCGGCGATCCGCACGCCGCGACGCTGCCCGATCGTGAATCGCGCGTACCCGTCGTGCCGCCCCAGCACGCGGCCGGCGGCGTCGACCACGTCGCCCGGCGTCATCGAGGCCGGCGCCCGCCGACGCAGCAGGGCGGTGTAATCGTCGTCGGGCACGAAGCAGATCTCCTGGCTGTCGGGCTTGTCGTGTGTCGGCAGACCGCGCTGGCGTGCGGCGGCGCGAACGGCGGCCTTGTCGGCGAACTCACCGATCGGCAACAGCACGCGGCCGAGAATTTCTCGTGACACGCCGAACAGCGCATACGATTGATCCTTCGCCCGCGCCGTCCCGCGCGACACGCCAGGCCGACCGTCCACGCGGGCGTAATGCCCGGTCGCGATGTACCGCGTGCCGAGCGAATCGGCGTGTTTGGCCAGCCGGCCGAATTTCAGCCACGCGTTGCACAGCAGGCACGGATTTGGCGTGCGGCCTTGCTCGTACTCGCGGACGAACTGTTCGATGATCGGCTCGAATTGCCGGGCAAGATCGAGCGTGAAAAGGTCGATACCAAGGTGCAGGGCGACGCGTCGGGCGTCGTCGGCGTCCTGGGGCGAGCAGCAGCCACCGGCGGCGGCCGCGGAAGCGGAGGCCCCGAGATGCATGAAGACGCCCGTGACGTCGAAGCCGCGTTCGCGCAGCAGGGCGGCGGCCAGCGAGGAGTCCACGCCGCCGCTCATGGCGACGAGAACTTTTTCGCGTTGGCCCGCGTCGTGCTTGTCTGCGTCGAAGCTTTCGGTTAGGCTGTGGCCCATGACTTTCCTTGCGTATACGCCGTGTGATCCGATATAGTACACAATAACCATGATGATTGAAAATCCTGCTGCGATCAAAACCAACGTGTTGAACTTGCGTCGCGTACGATGGGCCTTCGTGCTGGGGGTGTTTGCGTGGGCGGTTTTCGCCGCCGCGCCGGCGGTCTGCGAAGAGGTCACTATCGGCGGCGCCTATACGGCTTCCACCGCCGTCACCGAGCCGGCGGAAGCGTCCGACGATGCCCCCACGACGGAATCCGCCGAGGCGGACGACGATACGGATAATCCGGAAGACGACTACATCGAGTTCGCCAGCCGCAGTATCAAGGAAGAAATCGACAAGGTCGGGACCTTCCAGTTCATCCTAAACATTTTTTTCAACATCCGCGGTTTCCTGGATAAGATCCTCAGCGGCATGGGGCCGTGGGCCTACGTGATCCTCTGGTCGATCCTGTTCATGGAGACCGGCCTGGTCGTGATGGCGTTTCTTCCGGGCGACTCGCTGCTGTTCGCCGCCGGCACGCTGGCGATGTGGGGGGACGTCAAGGGATATCCGCTGAACCTCTACCTGCTGCTGCCCATCCTCATCTCCGGGCCGATTTGTGGCGATTCGTGCAACTACTGGATCGGTCGGCTGTTCGGGCATCGCATCATGAGCAAGGAGAACCCCCGCTTTTTCAAAAAGTCGCACATTGAAAAAGCCCACGCGTTTTACGAGCGGCACGGCGGCAAGGCGGTCGCGATCGGGCGATTCCTCCCGCTGATCCGCACGTTCGTACCCTTCGTCGCCGGGGTGGGCGGAATGGATTACAAGCGGTTCCTTGGGTTCAGCGTCGTCGGTTCGATCCTGTGGATCTGCGTCTGCGTACTGGCGGGCTGGGCGTTCGGGTCGCAGCCGTTCGTGAAGGAGCACTTCGAGACGGTCATCATCGCCATCGTCCTGATCTCGCTGACGCCGGCGATCATTACGTTCCTCCGCAGCCGTCGGGCGGCGAAAAAACAGGCCGCCGTAACCGCGAAGGCAGAGGACGCGACGAAACCGTAAATCCGAAAAGGAACGCCCATGCCTCTGTCGGACGCGGAACGCAACACGTTGCTGGATTTGGCCCGGCGGGCGGTGGAGGCCGAGGTGGGCGGCGGGCCGGCGCCGATGGCCTCGCGCGAGGGGCTGCTTGCCGAGCGGCGGGGGTGCTTCGTGACGCTGACGAACCGGGGGCGCCTGCGGGGCTGTACGGGCACGTTCTCGCCGCGCGAGGTGTTGGCGCGGGCGGTCGTCGCGATGGCGCAGGCCGCCTGCAACGACCCGCGATTCACGCGCGACCCCGTCAGGCCTGACGAACTGGGCGACCTGCACATCGAAGTGAGCATCCTCTCGGAACTGGAACTCACGACCGAACCGCAAAATCTCCGCGTGGGCGTGCACGGCATCTACATTGTTCGCGACGGACAGGCCGGCTGCTTCCTGCCCGAAGTCGCCACCGATCAAGGCTGGGACGCCGCCGAGTTCCTCTCCTGCTGCTGCGCCGAAAAAGCAGGCCTGCCCGCCAATGCCTGGCAAGACCCCCAAACGCAGGTGTACTTGTTTACGTCGGAGAAGATCAGTGAACACGTGTGAGTGTATGGGGCCGTTCCTGCGAATTGGCTGCGCGATTTTCCCGTTGACCACGAGAACGCGTTTCTCGATTCAGGGCCACCGCATCTACATTCGCCCATTTTTTCGTACAAGAGACTGTTAGGCTGTTAGACTGTTAGGCGCCGGCTGATGTGAGATTGGGCCTAATTTTTCATAAGCCTCTCCCTAACAGCCTAACAGTCTA
>Ga0123353_10000349_pt1 | contig 56546 bp, 44 predicted proteins | sample TergutLab28metaG_3_FD_92763 | JGI IMG/M metagenome (GOLD analysis project Ga0123353, IMG submission 92763) | Labiotermes labralis P3 segment gut microbial communities from Petit-Saut dam, French Guiana - Lab288 P3 | ecosystem: Host-associated > Arthropoda: Insects > Digestive system > Gut ... | reverse complement strand
GGTTTCGGTTTTCGTGTGCCCAGCAGCCCAATATTCCAGGGCGCGCTGACGAAATCTTTTATCGTAACTCATGTTTTTATTATAGCATACTCCTGGATGATAATCAAGTTAATTAACTATATAGTTTCATTGGATTCGAGATGAATCAAATGAATCCAAGAATGGGGGAAAATCCATGTCCATCCAACGCAAATACACCGGGCAGCCGGCAGAAATGCGCGCAACGCCGCAGCGTTTCGCGATTCGCAGGCCCATCTCCGAATGGGCCGATAAAGCCGGGGAGCTCTCGGCGCTTACGTTCCCCGCGTTAGACGACAGGCAGGCCGCCCTATTGCCCAATTTCCTATCCAGGGACGCCGTGCTCTGCCACGCACAGTCGCCAGAGGGTATCCTGTGGGCCGGTACCAAAGAGGGACTGTGGCGGATCGATCCGGCCAACCCCGAGTCCTACGACCGGGTGCAGTGTTTCCGTGCCTACGGCTACTTGCTTGACAATCATGTAAAATCCCTCCAGCCGGATGGCCAAGGCGGGGTATACGCGCTGACCGAAACAGGCGTCTCCCATATCGCGTTCAAGAGCATGAGCGCCAAGCAGAAGGCCTGCCTGTACTCCGAGGTCAACTATCGCTGTATGAACCGCCGGGGTATGCTCAGCGGCGGGGTCTACCATCCGGAGAAAAAAGCGTGGACCGGGCGGGAATCGGACAACGACGGCCTATGGACCAGCCTTGTGGCCATGGGCGATCTCTGCCGCTACGCCGTGCTGCGGGACGACCCGAAGGCCTCGCCCGAAGAGCGGCGGCGCGCCAGGGAGCTCGCCACGCTTTGGACAGAGGCCTGCCTGCTGCTATGCTATATTCCCGGCTGGAAGGGATCGGTGCCGGCCTTTGTGCGCTACAACAAAGCCGCCTCTAACCGCTGCAGCGACGAATACCTACAGGAGGGCCGCCCTTATGCGACCACATTGCCCGATAACGGCCCGGCGGGCCTCATCACCCATGAACCCACGCCGCTGGAGCCCGGCGACTGGGCCGTCTCCAACGCGATGCCGGAAATCGTGTTCCGCAACGTGGAGGGTTACATCGCCCGGTCCTACCACGTCAATGACCCCGAAAACGACCCGATTCCCTTCCACGACGGCGTGTTCTTTCGCAAAAAAAATGCGCCCGACGGCAAGCTGATCTCTGTGCGCGTGCCGACGACCACATACAAGGGCGACGACATCCCGCCGTTGCTGTCGGTGGACAGCTCCCTGCCCATCCCGGAGCGCCTGCGCCGCCTGTATACCAGTGAGGTCAATGCCGTCACCGGGCGGCATTACAACGACGACGACATCACATACAAGTGCGACACCTCGAATGACGAGTTGGTGGGGCACTACGCCCTGTGGCAGCTGGCATACGATATCCTCGGCCCCGAAGACCCGGAGCTTGCGCAAATCATCGCCGATTTCGCCGCCCGCCACGCCAGGCATATCGCCGAGAATGGCTTTTGCCTCGTCGACGCGGGCGGCCAGCCCACCTCCTGGGCACGCATGAGCCGGGAATACTACTCCAACCGCGGCAGCGACGGCTTCCTGGACGCGCCGCTGGGACTATCCATCCTGCTGCAGCTGTTTAAGGTCGCGCATCACGTGACGGGGGACAGCCAATGGGACGAAATCTATCGCATGCTGGCCCTCGATGAGCCCTATCGCTACGCGGATGTGCTGGCCGAGAATTATCTGCGGCACGAGACCCTGGCCAGGGATCTGGCGGGAAGGGAGCTATCCGAAAGCGAAACATTCAACGCCATCGTCGAATTCATGAACTACTCAGACATCCGCATGTCGGCTATATCCTACTACACCCTCATGCAACTGGAGCGCAACCCCGTTCTGGTGGAAAAATACCGCGCGGGCGCCGATTCCTGGTGGAAGGTGCTGCAATATTCCCGCGACGTGGAGTGGTATCTGACCTATCAGCTCGCTTACAACGATCAAAGGATCAAGGACGGCCATGGGCGTTCTCTTGTGGACGTTCTTGCCTGGCAGCTCTCCCGTTTTCCGGTCAATCCCCGCGGGTTCCAAATTGACAACGCCAGCCGCCCCGATGTGTTGGCCGAGGGCGACCGTCTTTTCGACCCCTGCACGGGCCTTCCTCTCGCGCTGCCCATGGACGAGCGCGGCTCAAAGGGCAGCAATGTCTTTGCGGCCGTATCGGGCACGCCTCCAATATCCGGCCGAAAAGCCCTTTCCAAGTCGTACAATATGATCATGCCCTACTGGCTGGGACGGTATCACGGCCTGCTTTCGGACAGCGGCGCCGACGGGCCGGTGGGATTTGAAGATGTGATGGCGCTGGCCAATCAGGATATATAGACAAACCAAAGAAAGCTTTCCCGGACGGCAGCGTCCGGGTATTTTTCCTGGAGCTCAATCATGCGCTGGTCGGCGGTTGTTTCGGGCGCTGCCTGCGCATAACGATGATCACCGCCACCAGCGCTACGAGACTCAGGCCCGCGAGGGATATCCAGAACTCGAGATTGTTTTCTTCGCCGGTCTTAGGCAGGACGTAATTTATTTCGCCGCCTGTCTTTGGCTGGCTGTAATCGATGGCGCCATAGACGATGGGTTGTTTTGTCGGCAGCGGCTGAATTGTCGTCAGCGAAGCTGTCGCCGGCGGTTTGAATGTATTGATGATCACGAACCCATCGCTGACATTGCCCGTCACGCTCTTGTTATAGCCGGCCGGAACGTCGATCTCGTCGACACTCCATGCATACGGCTCCCCGCCGGGAGACGCCGGCCTTCTGTCCAGGGCGGCCCAGGTATGGCTCCAGCTGTTCTCCGCGTTGAGGACCACGGCGCTGCCGAAAGCGGTGCCGTTGCGGCAAAGCTGCACCCGGACAGAGGCCGGATGCTGCGTCGCTCCCGCCCACATCTTGTATACTCTGACGGAGACGATCTCGCCCTGCTGTGGGACCGGCTGCGCTTTAGGGAATATCTCTACGTCGTAATTCCATCCACTCGTGAGCCTTTGAGGAACGGATATGAGGCTGGGCGCTATAATATGCGTACTGCCTGCGGCGTTCGCCTGCGCCACAAGATACAGCCCGGCGGCCAGCCCGGGGAATACGGCCCTGCCCTGCCCGTCCGCTGTCCTTGTGGCGCGCTCAATGCCGTTGGAGATCGCATATGTGTTCAGGGCGGCGGCAAGGGCGATGTTCGTCTCTGTCGTCATGGCATCGAAATCCGTGCCGGCCCTGGAAAACGCCTGCGTCGCCTGAAAACTGCCCCCGTCCTCCCGCATATCGGCAACGCGGCATACGGCTATGCCTATCCCGCCGATATTCGTGTTGCCATGCCTGACGATCACCGTCAGCGACGACGGCGCGCTGTCAAAAGCGCGGGCAGGCGCCGGCAGCAGCAGCGCGCACACCGCGGCGAGGAGGACGTATGCAAACCGTTTCATCATTCAGCTTTCTTCCTTTTTGAAATTTGCACACACTTCACAGCTGCGACAATGAACAGAACCAATAGCACCGGCACGAGAAAAAACGGAAGCACCGTTAGTTTATCCAGCCGGCGCGCATTAGGAATTATCGTTTCAACTGGAGCAGTCTCTATGCGCTGGCCGCGGACAAGCAACCGGTGGGTGTTCACCCCGTAGGGCGTGCACGTGACCAAAGTGCAGTAGTCCATATCACGGTCAATGGTCATCGTCTCCGCCTCATCGGGCAGCACAATTTTGATTTCGTCCACTTGATAGGTCAGAGTGTCGCTGAGAACATAAAGGATGAAGACGTCGCCTTCGGCTATTTTGTCCAGGTTAGACAGCAATTTTGAGGAGGGCAACCCGCGGTGGCCGGTGATGAACACGTGGGTTCCGGCGCCGCCCACCGGCAGAGAGGAATTCTGCATGTGCCCGATGCCGACCTGCAGCACGGCCTCGTCCGTCCCGTGATAGATTGGCAGCCTAACGCCGATTTTGTCTATCTCCAGCACGCCCATGATGCCCCGGCCGGCGTCCAGCAACCGCTTGTATTGCGCCGTTTCCCCATCGGTGAAACTGAACCGATTCGATTTGCCCAGCAGCCAAAGGTTGTGCGCCCGCGCCGCTTCCAGCATCACAAGCTTGCCGCTGCCATCCACAACCGCCATATCGTCCAGGTAATCCATGACGGCCCGCGACTGGTTTTTGGAATTCACGTAACCGGCTACGATGGGATACAGCAGCACGGAGAGGGCAATGAGCGCGCCCAGGATGAACACGATTGGGGCCAAACGTTTCTTCACGATCCTCTCCTTACCGCCGTTGCGTCCCGGGGTGCCGCCCGGCGCTACGGCCCTTATGGCCTTTGAGGCCGCTACGGCCCAAAAGGCCATAGGGGTCTAGCGCCGGGCAGACAGGGATGCCGCTATGTGCTACGCCGCCAGAGCGTCCAGGGTCCTCTTCCTTTTGTAGATGACGAACGCCGCAATCAGGAGGATCGCCATGCCACCGCCCACGCCGAAAAAGATGTAGGTGCCGATGCCGCCCGTGCCGGGCAGGACGCCGCCGGTGTTGTTCTCAACCTTGCACTGGTGGCCCAGCCCGATAGCGCCATTGACGGTATAGTCGCCTTTGCCCGCGTGCGCGATTACGACTTCGTAGGGCCCATCCGGAAGGTTGTAGCCGATGGGGGCCTTTGTCTCCACCAGGTAGTAAGTGCCTGCGTCAAGGCCCACGAGCTTGATAATGCCGTTGGCGTCGCTGACGAGTTTTTGTACCGCGCCGCCGCTGTTATCCTGCTTCTCGGCCAGCGTGTATACATTGCCGTTCTTCTTGAACCAGAGGGCCGCGCCGGTGGGGGTTTTTCTCAATTCGAACTCGGCGTCTCCCAGCGGTGTGGTTTTGTCCCCTCCATCAACCTTCAGGATATTGATGTCGAAGGTGTAGACGATCGTCTCGTCGTGAGGCGTTTCGCCGACGTCGCAAGAGCCGTCAACGTTGGGATCTCTAGCGTACTCCAGTATAACCTGGTTCGGGTTGCCGGGCTTGCCGATGACCGCTTTTTCGTTGAGGACGGCGGAGTAGGTGATCACGATCTCCTTGCCTTTTTCCAGGGCCATGAACGCATTCATGTTGCCAGTTATGCCGGTGAAGTCGATGAAAAGCAGATGCTCATCCGTCGCCAGCGATACTTTCGTTGCCAGGGCGGGAGGCAGATTCCCCGCGTGATACAGGTTCGCGGTGAAATTATAGTAGGCTACCCCACCGATGGTGACGGAAATGTCGCTCGTAACGATCGAAGTGGCGCTGTTGGTTTTGAAGGTCAAACCTTTGCTCATTTTGTCCCTTACATTGAAGGTGTAGCCCGTGTAGCCTGTCATGTCCGGGACCGCGGAGGTGATCTTATAGTCAATGGTGTCGCCGACATTCCTATCCGTTTCTTTTGCCCAGTTGCCATGGTCGTCCTTGAGCTCTTTTTTGACCGTGGGTACGTCGATCTTCAAGTTGCGCTTCGCGTCTTTTGTCCAGTTGGTCTTGGCTTCATTGAGTTCGGGGACGGCGACGAGCATGCCGCGGCTGACTGTGGTTTTGGTGTGGCCGCCCTCTATGTGCGTACCCTCGCCGGTGACGAGATACCAGCCGTAGTCCAGGCCGGTGAATTGGAGGGAGCTTCCGGGCGCGGCCGGGCTCCTCTGCTGGGCGGCGGGCTCAACGCCTCTGCTCTGAATCATGACTCTCGCCAGCGCGATGAGTTCTTCGTCGTCGAAGGCTTCATTGTTGTTCGTGCCGTCAAATTTCTGCAGCCACTGACGGAACTGCTCACAAGCGAGGGCGAGGGTGTCCGCATTGGTGTTCGGATTGGCGGTCACGCCGTAAAGGGCGAGATTGAGGCCTGGCGTCTTCAAAAAGTTCTTGACGGCCTCCGAGGGTTCGTAGACAAACTGGAAGTTGGGCGCGGTGCCGGTGATTCTCACGAGATTATACAGCTTGTAGGCGCTGTACTGCGTCTCGGAGAGCACGTGGTTTGCCGGAGGGGTGATGGTGATTGTGCCGTCGGTGCCCATCGGGGGTGCCGCCACGGCGGGCAACGCGAAGGCCACTAGCATTGCCAGTGCCAAGAGCAAGGTAAGGAACTTGGTGCGCTTTTGCATGGTTGGGTCTCCTCCTAAAAATAAATATTTGGGTTGCTACGCCTGCTTCTTTCCAATGCAAGCAAATAGCAATGCCGCCATTCAACAGCACATCCTGCCCAATAGTACATCTTTTTTATTTTGTATCATCCTGCGTTTCTGTATCTCGCCATGCCGATTTACGCAATCCGTCCCAGCCGGGTCAGCGGCCATAGCTTGAATACGACCTTGCCGGCTATCATTTCTCTGTCAATCGGCCCCATCCGGCCGCGGCTATCCTCTGACACGGGGCGGTGATCGCCCATAACGAATAACGTGCCGGAGGGCACCCGATAGGGCAGATCAATCCAGCAATCACCCAATTGCGGTTCGGTCACATAGGGCTCGGTGAGCACATTGCCGTTGACGGATACGATGCCGTCGCCGCTGATGTCGACCCAGTCCCCTGCCGTGCCTATCACGCGCTTGACCTGCAATTTGTTGTTGTAATAAAAGGCAATCACATCCTTATATGCCGGGCTGTCCGTTTTTGCGGCGAGGACGACGTCTCCCGATTGCAGCAGCGGGGCCATGCTTGTCCCGTCGATTTGCAGTACGCTCAACCACAGGTTGGTCAACAGCACAACTATGGCGGCCGCCACAATGAGAACGAGCAGGCAGCGCAGCGCCAGTTTGCGATAGGCAGCGTTTCGCTCCAACCGCGCAATTTCGCGGTCGAGCATCTCTATGGACGAACGCCCCAACCGGTCAATGACGGCACGCGCCTGGCCATCGCTCTCTTTTTTTCCCATCCTATCCGCCTGCTCTTTCTACGGTCTGAACATTGGCTCCCCTTCGTGGGATTTCAGACTCTACTGCCACGGGCCTGTGTAGGGGTATGCGGGTTGCGGCGCGGCGGAGGTCCATTGCGGCTGCGCGTATTGCACCGTATACTGCGGCGTTCCCGGCATCTGCCAAACATCCTGCGGCTGGATTTGGTTTTCGCGCGCCGCGTATTGCGGCTGCGGGTGGTTTTGCGTAAGGCCGCACTGGTATGCCAGCATCAATTCCTCCTTATCGAGCACGGCCTTTTGCAGATCCTTCTCAAGGTCGCGTATTATCACCAGCAGGTGTTTTTTCCCTAGGGCTCGCAATTGTTGGTCTGTCATACGCACCATGCGCCTTTCAATAAAAGTGGATTTAAACTGCAACGAATTAGCACGAAAATCTTTGACTTGCTTAACGTTGGCAAAGAAGGATACCACGAACTGGAAAGAATGTCAAGATAAATTTCCAAAAATAAACAAACAGAACCCATACGCTTTTTCGCTTGAAAGCGGCGTGTCGCCGAGTCCTTCAGTCCGGTAAATTCAAATCCCCGCCGCCCATCACGGGCGCCGGGGATTTGCAATCGTTTCCCGGGGGAAAGCAGGGGTGGCATTTGCTGATTTCAAGTGCTAAATGGTAAATCTTTGAAGATACCCCTCGCAAAATTCCTTGATGGCGCCAAAATATAGGTCCTCCTGATGCTGCGATTCGCCGTGCCCAGCGCCCGGCACAACAAGCATCTCCTTCTCGCAGGGACAAGCGTCGTAGACCACCTGCAGCATCCAGAATGGTACGACGTCGTCCGCGTCGCCGTGGATGAACAGGGTGGGCGTTTTCGTTTTTTTCAGCTGCTCCACAGACGAGGCCTCCCGAATCGAGAAGCCCGCGCGCAGGCGCGTCACAGCGTCCAGCGCGGAGAGCGCGGGCTTTACGATGGGCCCCAGGCGCAGGAACTGCGTGGCCTGGTGGGCGTATTCGTCCCAGACGGAGGTGTAGCCGCAGTCCTCCACGGCGCAGACCACGTTGTCCGGCAGGGGCTCGCCGAGGGTCATCATCACCGCCGCGCCGCCCATGGAGCCGCCGTAGAGAACGATGCGTGGGCTGTCATATTCCCGGACGAGATAATCCACCCAGGCCGCGACGTCCAGGCGGTCCAGCCAGCCCATGCTGACAGACTTGCACTCGCTGTCCCCGTGCCCGCAAAGGTGCGGGACAAGCGCGTTCCAGCCCCATTGGTGGAACCGCTGCACCACCGTGCTCAGCTCCCTTGCGCAACTGGAGAACCCATGCATGCAAATCACCCATATGTCGGAGGGTTCCGCCTGCGCAAATACGTCCGCGTGGATGCGCTCGCCCCTTGGGGATACCGTGACGGCCTTTTGCGTACCCCGCTCCACATACCACCTGACGGCCCGCTGATATTCGGGGGAAGGCGGGGCGCCGTAGCTGTCCTCCATCCCGACGAGCTTTTTGACCAGCCCCATCAGGAAATTGCCCTTTGGCCGCTTCGACGGTCTCCCTGCTAGGATGTCCTCTGTCAGAAGGCCGCCGGTGCCGGTGAGGGCGGCCTCCCGGGTCAGCAGTTGGCTGTAGAGGACATTGCCGACGCTTAGCCAGGCGGCGCCGGCCGCCGCGGCTACTCCCGCGGCTGTGAGGAGCTTTCGATTGATTGGCATGGAGGTCATCTCCTCTGTATGTGTTGTTTGATCTTTTTGACCGCCAGTATCGCTCCGGCGCCGAGAAGCCCTGCCCCCGCCGCGGCCAGCAGCAGCCAGGGCGGAAAGAAGCGCCGCGCCGCCTCCCCGAAAACGGTGAACAGCGCCACCCGGGGAAGTAGGCCTAGCACGGAAGCCGCCATGTGCTTCCCGAAGGGCACGCGCGACGCGCCAAAATACAGCCCCGTGAAATCGATGGGGAAGACAGGAAGAAACCGCACGGTAAAGATCATGGCGAAGCCCGATCTATCCTGCATCTCCAACAGCTTGCGGCCACCCCTGTTCCCGGCGAGCATGGCCTTCACCTGCTCCCCGCCCAGAAAGGCGCCCAGGCCGTAAGTCAGCGCCAGCTCCAGCGCAATCCCCGCGAAATTGACCGCCAAGGCCTGCCAGAGGGGGAATACCGCCCCCACCGAGACATAGAGCAGCATCGCCGGGATCACGAAGAGGACCGCCTTTGTGCAGTATAGCCCCAACACGGCGGCAGCGGCGATGGCCAGGCTCGAAGCGCCCTGCGCCAGCGCAGCGACGTCGGCCTCGCTCAGACCGCGCAGGCGCCCCCAGTTCAGCGCCAAAACGGTCAGCAGCGCCAACACAACGATGGCGCGCAGGATATTCAGGATACGCCGGCGGGTGAATGCTTCGCGCACGGTGGACCTCCGAATGCTTGATGGCTCAGGAACCCATTGTAGCACAAAGCTGCAGGCAAATCAAGGCATTCTTGATGCAGGAAAACAAAATTCAGTATTGCAAAGCAGGATATTTCATGGTAAACTATTCATACTGCCGCAGAGTATCACCGGGAGGAGGAATCCCATGCGCGTAAGCAACAGGCAAAAGGCGCAACGCATCACTGCGTTTATGTTTTCGTTGTGCTTCGTCATGGCTGCCTTGCTTTCGGAGGCCTTTGTTCTCACCCACGCGGACCATCATCACGACCATTCCGGCACCAGCGGCGAGTGCGCCGTCTGTGCGCAAATTCAAAACATTGAAAACCAGCGCAGACAATACGGCGCGGCTGCCGGCAGCTTACCCATGGCGTGGTTCGCTCTATTTGCCGCGATTGCCCTCCCGTGCTGTGCTTCGTTCTCCTGTTTGCAGACGCCTGTACGCTTAAAAATACGCTTGAACAATTGAACAGCAGGCATGCATTTTTTGTATTCAAATCAAGTGAATGGAGGCTCTTGCCCTTGAAAAGAACTGCCGCAATTCTGCTTGCGCTGCTGTTATCGGCTGTAACGCTGTTTGGCTGCACACAGGCAGATCCGCCGGAAACCGATACACTCAGCATTGTCTGTACGATTTTCCCGCAATATGACTGGGTTCGCCAGATCCTTGGGGAATGGGCGGACGACGCGACGATCTCCTTGCTTCTCAACAACAGGGCCGACCTGCACAACTACCAGCCCTCGGTGGACGACATCATAAAAATTTCTGCCTGCGACCTGTTCATCTATGTGGGCGGCGAATCCGACGGATGGGTGGACGACGCGTTGGATCAAGCGATCAACCCGGACATGATCGTTATCAATCTGCTGGAAACCCTTGGGGATGCGGCAAAGCTCGAAGAAGACCTTGAAGAAGATCATGACCACCACGACGATGACGACGATGAAGGCGACGCCGAGTATGACGAGCACGTCTGGCTCTCGCTAAAAAATGCGCAGGTATTCTGCGCCGCCATCGCCGAGGCCCTTGCCGCGCTGGTTCCCGAAAACGCCGCTGCATATCAAGCCAACCTGTCCGCGTACGCGGAAAAACTGTCCGCTCTGGACGCGCAACACCAATTGACAGTTGAAACGACACAGATCAAAACGCTGCTGTTCGGCGACAGGTTCCCCTTCCGCTACCTGGTGGACGACTACGGCCTGATCTACGACGCCGCCTTCCCCGGCTGCTCCGCCGAAACGGAGGCAAGCTTCGATACCATCGTACGTCTGGCGAAAAGGGTGGACGAGTGGGGGCTGCACGCCGTCATGGTCACAGAAAGCGCGGACAAATCCATCGCCGGAACCATTATCGAAAATACGGCCGGCCAAGACCAGCAAATTCTCGTTCTGGACGCCATGCAGTCGGTGACGGCAAGCGATATCAACAATGGCGTAACCTATCTTTCCATCATGGAAAGCAATCTGGCTGTGCTCACGCAAGCGCTGAAGTAAAGGAGATGGGCCGCATGCCGCAACTGATTTGCCGGGACCTGACCCTCGGCTATGAGGGCAAGATGGTGATTTCCGGATTGTCCTTCGCCATAGAGGCCGGTGAATATCTGTGCATTGTCGGGGAAAACGGCTCCGGCAAAAGCACGCTGATGAAGTCCATATTGGGGCTGAAGGCACCCATGTCCGGACGAATTGAGACTGGCCAGGGGCTGCGGCAAAACGAGATCGGCTATCTGCCGCAGCAGACCGTAGTGCAGAAGGATTTCCCGGCGTCCGTGCGGGAAGTGGTACGTTCCGGCTGCCTGAACCGCCAGGGCTTGCGGCCCAACTACAACAAAACCGAAAGGCGAATCGCGGAGGACAGCATAGCGCGGCTGGCGATTTCTCCCCTGGCAAAACGCTGCTACCGAGAGCTTTCCGGCGGCCAGCAGCAACGGGTGCTGCTGGCGAGAGCGCTGTGCGCCACACGCAAGATCCTGCTACTGGACGAACCCACGGCAGGCCTTGACCCACAAGCGGCAGCCGATCTCTATGCCCTGATTGTGCGGCTCAACCTCGAGGGCATCACGATCATCATGATCTCCCACGACATTGCCGCCGCCGTGAAATACGCCTCCAACATCCTGCATATCGGCGGGCAGGGCGCGCTGTTCTTCGGAACGACAGCCGATTATCTCAAAAGCGACGTGGGCCGCATCTATGCCAATCAGAGCGCAGGGGGTGAGCAGACATGGCTATAATAGAAATCATGGATAAGCTCACACAGTATTTTCAGTATCCTTTTGTGCGCAACGCCATGATTGTCGGCGTGCTCATCGCGCTGTGCTCGTCGCTGCTGGGCGTTACGCTGGTACTCAAGCGCTTCTCGTTCATCGGGGACGGGCTATCCCACGTGGCCTTCGGAGCCATCGCCATCGCCACGGCGATGAATCTGACCAACAACTTTCTGCTTGTGCTGCCGGTGACGGTCGCCAGCGCCATCCTGCTGCTGCGCACGGGACAGAACTCGAAGATCAAGGGCGACGCCGCAATCGCCATGATCTCCGTGGGCGCCTTGGCCATGGGCTATTTGATCCTGAATAAGTTCTCCAAATCCTCGAATGTCTCCGGCGACGTATGCGCCACGCTATTCGGCTCCACCTCCATTCTGACCTTGAAAACGACGGATGTGTGGCTCAGCATCGTGCTGTCGCTGCTGGTCGTCGCGGTGTTCCTCCTGTTCTACCACAAGATTTTCGCAGTCACCTTCGACGAGGATTTCGCAAAAGCCACCGGCACCAAGGCGGGCGTATACAACTTGATTCTCGCCGTCGTTATCGCTGTCATCATCGTCCTCGCCATGAATCTGGTGGGCTCCCTGCTTATTTCCGCGCTGGTAATCTTCCCGGCCCTCTCCGCCATGCGGGTGTTCAAGAGCTTCCGCAGCGTCATCCTGTGCTCTGTGATTGTATCTATCGTCTGTGCCGCCCTGGGTATTTTGATTTCCATTGTGGCGGGCACGCCGGTGGGCTCCACAATCGTCGGCGTAGATATCATCGGCTTTTTCCTGTTCAGCCTGGTCGGGCTAATTAGAAGGAGGTAATAGAGATGAAAAAAATTCTGTCCATCCTGACCGGTCTTTGCCTGCTGTGCGCGCTCGCCGCGGGCTGTTCGGGTACGGCCAAGAGCGATATGGTTGATTTGACGGCCCTGAGCGATACAATACGTTCCGCCGAGTTGGCCAATATCACGGCGTCACCCAACAATTACTTGGGGAAGACAATCAAGATTGACGGCACCTATCAGGTCCAGTATTTCGAGCCAACCAATCAGTATTATCATGGTGTCCTCGTCGTGGACGCGGCCGCCTGCTGCCAGCAGGGCATGGAATTCAAGTGGAACGGCGAACACAAATATCCCGACGACTATCCGCAGGTGGGCACCCAGATTGAATTAACCGGCGTGTTTGAGAGCTATACAGAACTTGGGAATATGTACTATCATTTGATCGTGGATGAGATCACTGTCCTGGATAAACGCTAGAACGGAGGGCTTACTATGGCAGAGCCGAACCGCGGGCGCGCCAAGCGCGTCAAGCACTGGGACGTCATCCCGCTGCCCACTGAAGAACAGAAAGTCTGGGCGGCTCTGGAGATCGGCGTCATCATTCACCTGGACGTGCAGACATTCGTTCCGGAATACAAGTTCCGCAGGCAGTGGGGCTATGTGCCGCCGGCGGAAACATTCGCGCCGACGGCGCTCGACACGGACCAGTGGATCCGCAGCGCAGCGGCGGCGGGGGCCAAATACGCCGTGCTTGTCGCCAAGCACTGCAGCGGGTTCAGCCTTTGGCCCACTGACGTGCACGACTATTCAATCAAAAACTCGCCCTGGAAAGACGGCGGGGGCGACATTGTGGGAGACTTCATCGCGTCGTGCGAGAAATACGGGCTCAAGCCGGGCCTATATTATAGCGCGTCGTGCAACGCGTTCCGCAACGTCGACAACCCCGGCACCGTGCGGGACAAAGATCCCCGCGCACAGGAAGAATATAACAAGACCGTCCTGGCGCAACTGACGGAACTCTGGACGCGCTACGGGGACATCTTCGAGATATGGTTCGACGGCGGCTGCCTACCAGTGGAGGACGGCGGGCCAGACATCGCCGCGCTGCTGCATGAACTGCAGCCGGACGCCGTGGTGTTCCAGGGCCCACAGGGCACAAAATCCCTGCTGCGCTGGGTGGGCAACGAGAGGGGCGTGGCACCGAAGGATTGCTTCGCAACCGTGGGCGACCAATGGTCGCCCGCCGAATCCGACTTCCCCAACCGCTATGCACTCAAGGCGTTCCAGGGCGGCTGGTTCTGGCGCGCCGGCGAAGACCGCGCCCTGCTGTCCCCCAAGGCCCTGCTGCGCGCCTACCTCACATCCGTGGGCCGCAATACCAATATGCTCATCGGTATGGTGATCGACGACAGAGGCCTGGTTCCCGACGCCGACGCGGCCGTGTTCGCGCGGTTCGGTGAACTGTTGCAACAAACTTTCGATACGCCGATTGCGGCTCTTAGCGGAGACGCTCTGCGCACAGAACCCGATAAGTATAAGCATAGCCTGGGGCTGCCGGCGGGCGCTTCGCCAAGATATCTCGCCATGGAGGAGGATATCGCCCACGGCGAACGCGTACAGGGCTACAACGTCAGGACCGGCGGCAAGAATATCAAAGGAAAATGCATCGGCCACAAGAGAATTCTCGCGCTGCCGCCCAATACAAAAGAAATTGTTCTGGAGATCACGCAGGCGAAAGCCGAGCCTATGCTGAAAAGCCTTGCGATTTTCTAAAGGAGCACTATGCGTTTCATCAAATCAAGCGTCGAGGTTCTTTCGAAAAGCGAACTGCTGCTGATCCATGACAGCGCGTTGCGAATACTCGACGAAATCGGCATGCACGTCCCGAACGAAGCGCTTCTGTCCATGTGCCGGGAGCGCGGTTGTGTCATGAAAGACGGGCAGCGGCTTCTCTTCCCGCGCAAGGTCATGGAGGACTGCATCGAAACTATGCGCGCTTCAGGCGCAGCCGTGCCCGAGGGGGAGGCCCAGAGGCTTGCCGGGCGCATCTCCACGCAGGTCCACCTTGTCAACCCCATGAACAACACGCGCCGCTACGGCCTGCGGGAGGACAACATCAAAGGCTTCCGGCTAATGGAGCGGCTTGAGCACATCCCTGCCGCCGGCGCGGTCGTCGTGCCATCGGATGTGCCCGCCGAAATCGCGGACGCCGTGGCGGTCGCTGACATGTATAAATATTCCTCCAAGCCGGGGGACGCCTACACCTTCACAACAATGGGCACGAAATATGTGTGGCGGACCAACGACTTGCTGGGGATCAAAAGCAACTATCTGCTGGAGAGCATCAGCCCCCTAAGCTTCAAGCCGGACACCCTCGAGATGGCTTTATACTTCGCCGGGAAGGGCGGCAAATTGCGTATTGCCCCCATGGCAATGGGTGCGGCCACGGCTCCTGTCACCATTGCGGGCACGCTTTCCCTTGAGACGGCGGAGATTCTGGGCAGCAGTTTTCTTGTGCATGTGATGACGGGCGGCTTCCCCGCGTTCGAGGCCTCCTGCCACAGCACTAATCCCAGGACGATGCTGTGCTCCTTCGGCGCGCCGAACCAGGCCTTCTTCGCCGCGGCATCGGGACAGCTCGCACGGTTTTACGGCATGAAGGGCGGGAGCAACGCCGCCCTGACCGACGCACTGTCCCCGGATTTCCAGGGCGGCTTCGAAAAGGGCGTCACAGCGGCTTTTGCCGGGCTTTCTGGCTTAAGCTTCATAGGCTGCCAGGGCATCGTCGGCGCGGACCAGGGCTTCAGCTTTGAGCAGCTTGTCATTGACAACGAGTGGCTGGGCTATCTCAACTATATCATAGAAGGCTTTGACGTGACGGAAGAGGCCATAGGCTTCGATGTCATAAAAGAAGCCGGAATCGCGGGCAATTTCCTCGGCGAGGAGCATACCGTGGAGCACATGCGCGGCAGCTTCTGGATGTCGGAGATCTTCAGGCGCTGCGACTGGGAGAGCTGGCGAAGGGGCGGCGGACAGATGATTCTGGAACGCGCCCACGCTTTCGTTGAGGAGGCAACCGCCGGATACGGGAATGCCGAAAGTGTCCTCGACGAGGCAACGCGCAGGGAACTCGACAAAATTGTCAGCGCGGCATACCGCGAGGCTATAGAACGGAGGTAATGAAATGGATAGGCCGTTTGCGGATTTGCACGTCCATTCATTCTATTCGGATGGCAGCATGTCCCCGGAGGAAATCATAGAGGCCGCTGTTTCCAACGGCGTCGGCACTTTGGCCGTCGCGGACCACGATCTTCTTGACGGAAGTATTCGCACGCAGGCATTATGCCGTGACAATGGAGTACATTGCATATCGGCAGTGGAGATCGATACGCTGGACAATGGAGAAAATTTTCATATTCTGGCGTACGGGTTTGACGCTGAGAATTCTGCGTTTCTTGATTTCCTGCGGCATACGCGGTTTATGCTTGATGAGGCAAGCGTGAAGCTGGTTGAGCGCATGCGGCCCGACCATCCTGATTTTTCACTTGAGGATTACGATAAATTCACATATGACAGATGCCTGGGAGGATGGAAGGCGCTGCATTACCTCATGAAAAAAGGGTTGACGCCGTCGCTAAAAGAGGGCATACAATTCTATTCCAGGTATGGCGTTTCGCATAGTCAATCCGGTTTCTCAACGATTGCCGCCACGGCGTATAGGATCAAGCTGGCGGGCGGTTATTCCGTATTGGCGCACCCGGGGGCATTGATCGACGCATCAGACATTAACGCGTTTACGAGAGAGCTGAGACGCCTTGTCGCCTATGGGCTGGATGGAATCGAATGCTACTATCCCTGGCATTCCGAGGCGATTACACAGGCCTGCCTGGATGTGTGCAACGAGCATGATCTGTTGATTACGGCCGGCTCCGATTGTCATGGGGCTTTCGGAAAAACAAGGGTTGGGGAGATGAATATCCGAACGGATCAATTGAGGCTAAAAGGCCTGCGGAAAAATAGGTAAAGCCATGGAAATCATCAACCTCGGCGTTCTCGCTCACGTGGACGCTGGCAAAACCACCACCGTGGAGCGCATGCTCCATGCCTGCGGCGTGACGCGGCAGTTGGGAAACGTAGACGCCGGCACCGCCGCCACGGACAGCATGGACATCGAGCGCTCCCGGGGCATCTCCGTGCGGTCGGCCTCGGCGGTGATTCCCCTGTCGCCGGGGCTGCGCCTGAACATTATCGACACCCCCGGCCACATGGACTTTATGGCCGAGGTGCAACGCGCGCTCCTGGCAATGGACTGCGGCCTGCTGATCGTCTCCGCCGCCGAGGGCGTGCAGTCCCAGACCGAGCTTTTCTTCCGGGCCATGGAACAGGCGAAGCTGCCGGTGATTCTGTTTGTCAACAAGATCGACCGCACCGGCGTTGACGCGCGCAAGGTATTTACAGAGCTGACGAAAAAGCTCTCGCCCCATATCGTCGCGCTGAATACCGTAAAAGCCCAGGGCGTGCGGGATTGCGCCGTGGAGGACGCGGCGTTCGACGACGACGGCATTCTGGCGCTCTGTTCCCTGGACGAATCGAAAGCCCTGGAGGATGCCCTTTTACAGGATACGCTCAGTCAAACGCAGTTGGAAGAAAGCCTCTTTCGCCTGTGTGCGCAGGGGAAGGCGTATCCCCTGGTCTACGGCTCGGCGGCCTGTGATGTCGGCATAGATAGGTTACTCGAGACTATTCCGCGTCTGCCGCGCGTTTCCGAAAACCCAAGTGGCAACCTCAGCGGGAAGATATACAAAATAGAACACGACAAAACAATGGGCAAAGCGGCCTATGTCAAGCTTTTTTCAGGGCAGATCGAAAATCGTGATACAATCACACTGTTGGAAATTGGCAGCCCCAAGGCTGAGCCGCGTACAGAAAAAGTTACACAGATACGACAGTTCTCCGCCGGAACGAAGCTTGCCGACCGCGGTAACTTCTCGGGCGGTGACATCGCCGTATTGTACGGGCTCGCATCGGCGAAAGTTGGGGATATTGTAGGCGAGCTCTGCGCAGCGCGCAACGTCCCGCCGCTGAAAACCACACCGCTGTTTTATGTGCGGGTGACGCATGGCAACCCGAATCCCTCACCGCTGCTCACGGCGGTGAGGGAGCTTGCTGAGGAGGACCCGCTGCTCTCCTGCGAGTGGGAACCGGACGAACGGGAACTGACCGTTTGCATCATGGGCGAGGTGCAGATCGAGGTCCTGCGGCATTTGCTTGCCGTGCGCTACGGCATCGCGGCGGAATTCTCGCCGCCCAGCGTCATTTATAAGGAGACAGTTTGTAAAGCCGGAACGGGCCGCGAACGCTATACCATGCCCAAGCCCTGCTGGGCGGTGATCGAGCTATCGTTCGAGCCGCTGACCGCGGGCAGCGGCTATATCTTCGAATCAGTCGTGCAGAAATCTCAAATCCCCCAAAGATATCAAAATCACATAGAGGCCGCCCTGCCGGAAGCCATGAAGCAGGGACTCTACGGCTGGGAGGTCACCGACGTGAAAATTACGCTCAGCGGCGGGGGCTGGCATCATATCCACACCCACCCGCTTGATTTCTTCCTGGCGACGCCTCTGGCCTTAATAAACGGCATGGTAAACTGCGGCAGCCAGTTGCTGGAGCCCTTCTTACGCCTAAGCATTGACGCGCCAGAGGAGGCTTCCGGCAAGCTTATTAGCGAGGTCATCAACATGCGCGGGGAGGTGATAGGCTCTGTCAATGTCGGCGGCCGGACAGAGCTGGATACCTGCGTACCCCTCGCGGAAGCCATGAATTTCTCTGCGCGTGTCAATTCGCTGTCCTCCGGCAAAGCGCGATACGCCTCGCGTTTCGACGGCTACCGCCCCTGCCCGTTGGAGCTCGGCAGAACAGCAAAGCGCCGCGGCGTGGACCCCCTGGACCGGGCAAAATGGATTTTACACAAACGCGGCGCGCTGTAAATAATGTCTTGTTTTCACGGCAAAAGCATGGTACAATAGCACTTGGAGGTAAACGCCATGAAAATGATCGAACTGAGCGGCAAACGCGGCAATAAACCACAGCCGGAGGGCTGGATGACCCTCAAACACGAGCGGAGAGACTATGGTTTTTACATGGTTGGGCAAAACATCATCTACACCTTTGTGACCACCTTTATGGTCACATACATGCTGATGTGCGGCATCCCTCCCGTAAAAAGCGCCATGGTCATGCTGGTCGTAAAGATCTGGGACGCGGTCAACGACGTCTTGTTCGGCACCCTGATGGACAAGATCAAGTTCAAAAAGAAGGTCAAGTTTTTGCCCTGGGTGCGCGTGTCCGTCGTCTTCATCCCGCTATTCACATTTTTGATGTACGCTGTCCCGGGTTCCTCCGGCGAAAATATAAAGCTTGCCTGGTTTGCCGTGGCCTATGTGCTCTGGGAATCCTTCTACACCCTGTGCGACGCGCCAATCTACGGCATGGTGACCACCATGACCAGCAGCCTGCACGAGCGCAATACGATCATGTCCCACGCGCGCATTTACGCCGCCCTGGGCGCGGGGCTCCCTGCCCTGTTGGGGGCCTATCTGGTCAGCCGCGAGGTGGGCTTGAGCTTCACCGCCGTTGGGGGAATCTTCTCCGTCTTTGCCCTGGCCGCCATGCTGCCGGTCTGTATCCGCGGGAAGGAACGCAATTACACAGCGACGGACCAGGAACAGGAGTTTGGGATCCGCGAGATGGTCCGATACCTGGTTTCAAACAAGTACCTATTTATTTTCTTCGGAGCCTATTTGGTCACCCGCTGCCTGGGCACCGGCGAGATCATGAACCTGTTCGTTTCCTATTATTTGTTCGGCAATGAGCTGTTCAGTATTCTCCTAATGGTGCTGACCTATCTCCCCGTCGCCATCCTGGCCATTTTCGCGCCGCGCCTATTGAAATTAATAGATAAATACAAACTGTTCTTTTATTGTAATATAGCCACTGTAGTCCTGGGTTTGCTGATCTATCTTGTGGGCTATCAGAATATATACTTGTTCGTGGGGCTGAACATGCTCAGGGGTATCCCCATCGGGATTATCACGTTCTTGGTGTTTATGTTCACGCCGGACTGCGCGGAATATGGAAAATTCAAATCGGGCATTGACGCGCGCGGAATTACTTTCTCTTTGCAGACCTTCTCGGCAAAGCTGACCGGCTCCGTGGCCACCGGGGTGGGCATGTTCATCATCGGCCTGTTCGGCTGGAAAGAGGTCGTCGCGGAAAACTTCGATCAGCTGGTCGCATTGGAAGCATTGCAAGGGCCATTGCAGACCCCCGAGGCCATCAACGGGCTGTGGATCACATACGCGCTGGTGCCTGTGATTGGCTATGCGCTGGGCACAGCAGTTCTATATTTTTACCGGCTGTCAAACCGGGACGTGCAGGCCATGTCGGACTGCAACGCCGGCAAGATCACAAGGGAAGAGGCTATCGAGCAGCTCTCGCCGGCGGTCAGGAAAGAATTCGTTTAGAGCTATGAAAGAGAGGTATTCCCATGCGCAAAATCATGAAATGCCTGGCCGGCACGCTGGCGCTGCTGTTCCTCGTCGGGATGGTTCCTGCTGGGGCGAAACCTATGGCGCCATTTGTCCCCAAAGAATACATTTACCCCGAAAACACCGCCCACGCCTTTATGAACATCATCGAGGACAGCCAAAGCGAATACGTCATCGTCCGGGGGGCGCAGGCTTCGCCCAGTGAAATCACGGCGGCGGAAAAACTGCAAGATTACCTGGAGCGCATCAGCGGCTGCGAGCTGCCAATCGTCACGGACGAGACGCCTGCACGGGGCCCGGAGTTCATTGTAGGCAAAACCAACCGCGAGGCCGACGAGAGCCTCCACCCCATACACCGCGCAGGCCTGGGCGACGACGGTTTTGTCATCAATACAGTGGTCAACGCCATGGGCAAAAGCATCCTCATCGCGGGCGGCGAGAAGAGGGGCACCCTCTATGGCGTATTCGATTTCCTGGAGAAATTCCTGGGCTGCCGCTGGTTTTCCCCCGAGATAGTCATCGTCCCCGAGGCAAAGACAGTGGCCGTCCCCGATAAAATCGCAGTGCGTGAGGTGCCCGCGTTTCGCTACCGCAGCCCGCAGATCAACTTTGCTGACTGCACCGGAGACAACATCGATTACACTCTGGCCAACCGGATTAACGGCCATTTGGCAACCGCGGTCGCCGGCCAGGAATATGGCGGCGTACTGGACTACCAGATCGGCTGGGCCGGGTTCATCACGCACGACGAAGCGCTCTACAGCGAGCACCCCGAATGGTTCGCGCTGAATGAAAAAGGCGAGCGGATCTTCGGGGAATACGGCAGCCCCTGCATGTCCAACGAAGGGGTGATTCAGCACTACATCGATTACGCCCTGCGGTGCGTCGAGAACGACCCGGATGTGGCCTGCATTGGCATGGGCTTGAACGACACAGCCCTCTCCTGCCAGTGCGAAGACTGCAAGGCCATCTATGAAGAGGAGGGCACAATCGGCAAGGTGGGCGAATCCAGCGCCACCCAGGTGAGACTCTTCAACCGGGTCTCCGCCGCGCTGGACGAGGTGGGATCAAATGCGGGGCTGGGAACCCACGCCTATGCCGCCAACGCGGAGGCCCCGAAGAAGACCAGGTACACAGATAGGGCCGTGATCTATTTCGCACCCATCGGAACCTGCTACGCCCACCCCTTCGAAACTTGCGGCTATGAGGGCACGGTCAATCATCGAAGACAGTTGGAGGACTGGGTCAACGCCGCAAGCAATTTCATCCAATTCGATTATCCCTGCAACTACGATCACTGGAACCTGCCCTATCCCCTGTGGGCGGCGCTGCAGCCGAACATACAGTATTTCTACGAGAACAAGTTCATCGGGTGGTTCAACTGTGGCGGCGCGACCTGTGACACGAGCCTGTTCGCCATGACTGCCTGGCTCTACGCCAAGCTGCTGTGGAACCCCTATCAGGATATGGAAGCGCTCTACGAGGATTTCCTGCCGAAGTATTACGGCGATGGCTGGCAATACATCAGGGAATATATTCGAATTATGTCCGAGGAGCTGACCGGCAGGACGTCGGCGCTGGGCAGAGAGCGGCATTTTGATCGCACCTCAGGCTCCAGCCAGAAGGGTCTGCTCTCCATCAAAAACCGTGAGCTTAGATATATCGAAGAGCTCTGGGCAAACGCGAAAGCCCTCGCCAAGGAGGACTGGCAGCTGACAAATCTCAGGCGTGCCGAGGTATCCATTCGTATATGGAAAGCCGATAATTTGCGCAGCGAGTTCTCGCTGTTCAAAAAGCGCACAGCAGCCAACCGGCTGTTGCTCGACGACATCTGGGAGCTTGGGCTGACCACGCACGGCTTTGACCACGTGTACGTCACGGTTGAGCAATCCGAGCGGCTGGGCATTTACAATCTCATTCCCCGGTACTGGACTTGGAGGATGCTTGGCAACAGCGCAAGGGAGGCGGAGAACTTCCCGCAGCTGGTTTGGCGGTGGTGGTTTGATTGATAACATCAACACTGCCAGTTTTCACGAGAAAAGCAAAAATGGCATTCTTTATTTATTCGAAAATGGCCTGCCGTACAAGGGCGATATCCAAAACGGCGCCCACAGGGATTACCTGACTAACTTTAAATTTCGTGTGGCGGGCCAATCAGACTGGACGCAGATACAGGTCCCCCATTGCTTCAACAAAGTAGATAGCGAACTGCGGGATTACCGCGGCGATGCGTACTACGAAAGAGAAATCAATATAGAAGGCGAAAGTGCGATTCTGACCTTCCTTGGCAGCTTTCTGTTTACTGAAGTATACATCGACGGTATGCTTATAGGCAAAAACGTGGAGGGCTATCTGCCGTTTTCCTTTGATATTTCTCATTTTGGCTTGGGTGTGCACAAGCTTACTGTTAAAATTAATAATTGCACCGATACGACGACCATTCCCCTCAGCCTGTTTCCCGGGCATAAAGTGGGCTGGCACCACTACGCGGGGCTGCACAAAGCGGTATACATCGAGTATCGCCCCCCGGCCTATGCCTTCAAGATAGATTGTATCCCAAAACGCGAAAATCATGTTTGGAGCGTGGCACTCAGTGCGCTGTTCAAGGGCAGCGCCGGAGAAAAAACAAAGAACACAATCCAACTCATTGGCGACGAAGTTATTTCTGAAAAGCAAATTGACTTAATTTTTGACGACGAGGGCATTGCCGCCTTCCAGGATACAATCGCGATTGACAACCCCAAGCTGTGGGATATCGAAACGCCCTATCTCTATACCTGCCGGATGATAACTGAGCACGAAACAGCGCATGTCACGTTCGGGCTGCGAGAGGTCACCTGGGGCGAGGGGAAGATATTTATAAATGGCAAGGCAACTGCGCTCAAGGGTGTCTGCTGCCATGAGGACAACGCAGAGAAAGGCCTTGCTACTGATAAAGAAATTTCAAAAAAAGAGCTCAGCCTAATCAAGGCCATGAATGGCAACTTCGCCCGTCTGGCCCACTATCCCCACAGCAAGGAGACATTGGAAAACGCTGACGCCCTGGGCATTTACATATGGGAGGAGGCGCCGTACTACCAAGCCGGGCAAAAGATCACCCACGCCAGCTTCGGCAAGGAGTTCGGCGGCTCGAAGCTGCGCGCCAGGGCTGTCATTGATCTTTTCAGCAATCTGAAAGCCACGGCGCAGGCCAGGGAACCCGAGCTGCTCAAAACGGTCGCGCGTTCCCTTGCCAAGCTGGTGGCGAGGGATATCAACCATCCTTCGATTATTACGTGGGGCGTGGGCAACGAGATCTGGTCGGTGAGCCGCGGCAACGGCCTGGGATTAAAATACCTGATCGAATTCGTGAAGAAATACGATATGAGCAGGGCGGTCAACTACGCCGCCATGTGCATGCCTATCTTAACAGGCTTTTGCGAGCAGTCCTTCAAATACGCCGACTGGGTGTGCCTGAACGAATACTACGGCTGGTACTTCGGCAAGATTGCAAATCTAAAGCCGCTTGCTGAAAAAATAAGCAGAAAATATGGCGATAAGCCCTTCGTAATCACCGAAACGGGCAGCGATACGCTGTTCGGCCTGCACGACGGCAGCAGGCACAGTGAAGAATTTCAATCAAATTTCCTGTCTGAGACCTATGGCATAATGAGTAAAATCGCGAATTTCGCGGGCTTTACAATATGGGTGTTCAAGGACTTCCCCTGCCCCGAATACGGCGATGACAATATCGTCCCCTACTACAACTGCAAAGGCCTCTTCGACAAGAACATGAACGAGAAGAAGAGCTATCAGACCATGAGGCAAATCTATGGGAAAGAGAGCTAGACCATGACAAAAAAATTGTCCCTGGGCACAAAGCTGGCCTACGGCGTCGGCGACCTCTACGGCGGCGCGTCGGCTGCGATCATCGGGATTTTCTTTCTGTTTTTCATGACCAATGTCGTGAACATCAATCCCTTCTGGGGCGGCCTGGTCGTTCTGTTCGGCAAGATCGTCGACGCGGCCATCGATCCCTTCATAGGAAAAGTCACTGACAGCACGAAATCGAAATACGGCCGAAGGACGTTCTGGTTCCTGGTGGGCATAGCTCCGGTTTTCGTTTCCTATTCCCTCCTGTGGCTGGTGCCCGATGTGGCGCAGTGGCTGCAAATTTTATACTATTTCTTCGCTTATGCCTTCTATTGCGTCGCGTTTTCCTTCGTGATGGTGCCTTACGGCGTACTGCCCCAGGAACTCACCAAAGACAGCCGTGAGCGCTCGGTATTGGTCGCCTTCCGCATGGCATTTTCCATCATAGGCGGCCTGACCGCCGCCGTGCTGCCCGATATGATCATCAAGAGAAACGCCGTCCTGTCCAAAGGCTATATGATGATGGGGCTAATTTTCGGAGGACTATTCGCCCTCATCTGGATTGTTATTTTTATCGTCATGAAGGGAAAGGAGCAGCCTGCTGGAAACAGCATCGAAGTGCCATTCATGCAGTCCCTGAAAATCTGTATCAAGAACAGGGCCTTCTTGGTGCTGGTGGGCGTTTATCTCTTCGCGTTTCTGCCCATCGACGTCATCAGCGCCAACATCAAGTTTTACCTCGAGGACGTACTTGACAAGGGTAGCCTGTTCAGCCTGACCATGGGCATATTGTTGGCTCTCACCGTGGCGAGCCTGCCCGTATACGTCCGTATGACGGAGAAAATCGGCAAGAAAAAGTCTTTCGTTCTCGGCTCTCTCTGGCGATGCATTTTTCTCGTCGTGCTCTTTTTTATCACGAGGGAAACGCCATCAGCACTGCTCATCGTAATCGCTGCCCTCGTCGGGCTGGGCGTGGGCGCAAGCTATGCCCTGCCCTGGGCAATGCTCCCCGAAATCACCGACCTGGACGAGGCGGCCACGGGCCTGCGGCAGGAGGGCGTGTATTCGGGCGTGATGACCTTTGTCAGGCAGCTTTCCAGCGGCGCGGCGGTGTTTTTGGTGGGCGCGCTGCTTTCGGCTTCCGGGTATATCGAAAGGGCGGCGGGCGAAGCCGCCATAGCGCAGCCGGCCTCAGCGCTGCTGACAATCAAACTGATCATCACGCTGATTCCCATCGCGCTTACGATTCTGGGCATCCTGTGCGCATTGAAATATCCGATTAACAACAGTAATTTCAAGCGAATTCGAGAAGTGATTGAACTGCGACGCGGCGGCAGCCAGGTCAGCAAGGACATGGAGAAAGAGATGAACGAAATCGTGAATCTGGAGGTCAGATAACATGCTGGATAGAATCAACGCATGCAAAGACAGGGCCGAGCAATTCCTGCTATCCTTGCAAGTAGAGGACGGCATATTCGACACTTCAAAACATAACAGAGCAAAAGAGAAGGGCATGCTGCTCCCCGGCACATACGACGCAATCAGCGCGCTGGGATTGATCAAACGGCTGGATCGTATTGACAAAGAAAAAGCGAAAGCTTATCTCTTATCCCATCAGAATTACTGGGGCTGGTACAAAATCAGGGAGATGCGCAAAAAAGATCTGACCTACCCGGACTTCGAGTATGATAACTTTCATATAACGAATTATAGCATTTCAGCTTTGGGCTATCTGGGATATGAATTTTCAAAAAAAGACCTGCGTTTCTTGTCGAAGTATAACGGCAAGCAGCGCCTTAAAAGCTGGCTTGGCAAACGGGACATGGAAAAGCCCTGGATGGAGGGCAACTTCGTGGTGAATCTGGCCTCCTTTTTCATGCTGGGCAGAGCGCTGGGACAGAAGAACTGCGACAAAAGAATTGAAGAGATGATCGCCTGGCACGTTGAAAATCAGGATGAATTCGGCTTCTATCACGATCCGGAGATAGCCGACCTCACCAACGCGTTCGCGGGGGCGACGCACAACTACCATATCTTCTATCACGACGACCTGCCCATCGCTATGTACAGACAGGTCATAGACTATCTCCTGACGCGGTCCACGGAGATCGAGACGGCATGCATCGATGTGGACGAGGTGGACGTCCTGTGCAACTTTATCAAATTTGACTATCGCGCAAATGAGATTAAAGAGTGGCTGGATAAAAAGCTGGACAGCCTTCTGGATTACCAGAACGCGGACGGCGGCTTTGCCGATCAGCGCGACGGCGTGCGCACCTTTGACGGCTGGACGAAATACAGGGAGCCGCAGGGTATATCCAACGCCTTCGCCACATGGTTCAGGCTGATCGCCATCGGCATGATCGCCGTTACTCTCTACGACGATAGAAACTGGCAGTTCAGGAACACCATTGGGATAGGGTACTTCAATCCGGAGTATCTCTTGGCCGGCTTTGATCGTGATAAAATGCAGGAGGCCGAATGGGCTGTCCTGCAAAGGGCGGAAACCCGCAAAGCAAAGCAAGCAAAAAGCACAGCCAGCAGCCTGAACGACGAAAACGTCGCTGATCTGGTGCAGCTATTCCAAAAGCGAGTGGAGGCTGCAGATCAATCAAAGCTGACCTTCGAGGCGTCCTTTTCAGTCAATATTGTAAATGAAGGAAGTTTTCATCTTGTCATAGAGAATGGCGAGGCCAATGTCGACAAAGGCGCGCTGGAGAACGCAAACCTCACCGTGACCTGCAAACGCGATACCCTTACGAAAATCGTGGACGGCAAGCTGGACGCGAAGCTTGCCTATGCCACGGGAAAACTCAAGTGCAAGGGCGATATCGCCTATGCCTTCAAGCTAACTATACTAATGTAGCAATAGGAGGAGCTAGTCTATGAAACGAAAGTTCCCATCCATCTTTGCGGCGGCCGCGTCGGCTCTGGCAATCCTGGGGGGCCTGGTTCTGGCGGCGGTCCCCATCCGCTTCCGGGATTACCTGGTGGCCTACCAGCTGCGGCCCACAGTGCGCCCCTACTATCCCCTGTTCTACGGCGCGCTCTTCGGCGCGGGCGTAGTCGTTGCCGCTCTGGGTGTGATCGCCCTGGTGCTGGCCTTCAAGCAAACACAGGCGAAGAAGCCGGTCGGCGTACCGGGATTGCTTTTGTCCGCATTCAATCTGCTGGCGGGCACGGGGCTGATGGTCACGATTTTCGTCCTGCTGGGCAACGCGCTGTATATATCGGCCGACGATATGTTTTGGCTGTTCATGACAGGCCTGGGCATGATCTCGCTGCTGTTCGGCGCCATGGGCATCGCTGGCGGGCTGGGCGTTGCCGCCTTTCTCAAGAAAAAGTCGGGCCAGCGCTCCCCGGGCATGCTGCGCCTGATTCCCCTTGTCCTTGCCGGGATGGGCGTTATTGTGGTCGGCGTCATCAATGGCCCGCCCGACGCCGAGCGCCTGCCCTTCCCGGAGGATCTGGAATTCACCGTGCTCTACGCGCAGGGGGATGCGGGCTACGATACGTTTAAGATACCCACCATGATCGTGGCCCCCGACGGGACCATCCTGGCCTTTGCCGAGGCGCGCACCGACAGCCAGGAGGACTGGAGCAAGACCGACGTCGTCGTGCGCCGCAGCGCGGACCAGGGCGAAACCTGGGGACCTCTCGAGGTGCTCTTTGAGGACGGACAAAATGTTGTGGGCAACGCCTGCCCCGTGGTGGACGAAAGCACCGGATTCATCCACCTGCTGTTCACCAAGAACAACGATACGGCCTTTAAGACGCACAGCAAAGACAACGGCCTGACATGGGCCGAGCCTGTTGAGATCACCAGCGATGTCAAGCTGCCGGGCTGGACCTGGTATGCCTTCGGCCCGAGCCACGGGATTCAACTGACCGACGGCACCCTGATGATTCCCACCGACCATGTGGTGAAACGCAAGATGATGGCCCACGTCGTCTTCAGCAAAGACGGCGGCGAGACCTGGGAACTGGGCGGAGACATCCCCGGCGGCGAGGAGGCCACCATGGTTCAGCTGGACGACGGCTCGCTCTACATCAATGTGCGGCCCGTCAGCGCCGGGCACCGCGTCGTCGCCCGCAGCTACGACAACGGCCTGACCTGGGTGGAGTGGGGCCACGACATGGCCTTGCCGGACCCCATGGTTCAGGGCAGCCTGATCAAAGTGCCGCGGCCGGGCAGGGAGAGCGTCTATCTGTTCACCAACCCGGCAGACAGACTGCACCGGGAGATGATGACCGTGCGCCTGAGCGAGGACGGCTGCAGGACCTGGACCGCCTCTAAGGTGCTCTACGAGGGCTTGGCGTCCTACTCCGCCCTGACGCTGATCGACGCCGATACCGAGCTCATCGGCGCGTTTTTCGAGTGCGGCGCCAATTTCTATTCCGAGGAGATGGTGTTCACGAGCTTTCCGCTTGCGTATATTACCGGGTAACTTTGCCACTCGCGTACCGGATATAATTCATGCTATAATAAATATCGCTGATAGGAGGAAGTGCCATGTTTTTCGGCGCTTGTATCGATACCCTGTACACGGAGTTCCCCTGGGAAAAACGCTTCGCCGCGGCCAAAGCCGACGGCTTCGACTGCGTGGAATTCTGGGACTGGCGGAAAATCGACTTGCAGGCCACCAAACGCTACGCGGACGAAGCCGGCATATGGATCAGCGGCTTCAACGGCGACGCCGATTTTTCACTGATTGTCCCCACGCAACGGGAGGCGTATCTGGGCTACCTCAGGCGATCTTTGGAAGCCGCAAAGGTTTTGGGCGCGCCCAGTGTGACCATCCATTCCAATGCCCTGGGTGAGGGCGGCATTGTCGTCAACCATTACGACGAACTGCCGGACACCGTCAAGCTCTGCTCTATGTATGAGACATTGCGCCGGGCAACTGAACTTGCGCAGGAATACGATGTTTCGCTCAACCTGGAGGCCCTGAACGTGTATACCGACCATGTTGGGAACTACCTGAAGCATACCAAAACCGGCGCGCAGTTTGTCCGGCTGATCAACTCGCCCCAGCTCAAGCTGCTCTATGACGTCTACCACATGCAGATCAACGAGGGCAGGATTTGCGACACCCTCAGCGAGCATATTGGCTGCATCGGGCATATTCATATCGCCGACGCCCCCGGCAGGCACGAACCGGGCACCGGCGAAATCAACTATGCCAATGTGCTGCGGCACCTCAAGAGGCTGGGGTATGAAAGCGCGGTCGGCTGCGAGCTGTTCCCCCTTGAGGATACGGCCGCGGCGGTCAGGGCCATTAAGAGGGTGAAACAATGGGGAAGATGAACGGCGAAAACAAAGCCAAATTCAGGCGGGCGGTCCGTCACCCCGTCGTCTGGTGGAGGGGCGACAGCCTTCCCGAGGAGACCATACGGCCCTGGGAGGGTGGCATACAGCTGTTGGCCGAAAGCCTCAAGGGCTTTATGACCGGCTTTACGAATATGAAAGATAGGCTCTACCTGGGCCTGGGGGAGGGGAAGATCCCGCCGAACTGGAAAAGCGTTCACGATGTGACGAAAATCACCTGGGATGCGGTGAACGACCCCATCATCGGAACCTACATGGACCGCAGGCGCTACGGCGTAAAAATACACCGCTGGGTCATGCGCTTCAACGCTACCCTCAGCCCTTTTTTCATTTTGCTCCAGTGTTTTGATTTTGGCCTGACGCCCTTGCAGCGTGTCATCCTGTGGACAGGCATCAGCATGTTCGCCGACATCATGAGCACCGCCAACGCCGTCAGCGATGCGAAAATCTGGGCGGGCATCACACCTTACACCGCACAGCGCGGCATTGTGCAGCTGTGCAAAACCATCGGCGGACAGCTGGCGGCGGCCTTCAAGGGCATTCCCACGGGGCTGATGGGCCTCAAAGCCTTCACCGGCTTGACGGATTACCAGACTATGATCTACGGCGCGCTGATTTTCGCGCCGCTGACAATCTTCTGCCGCTGGCTGCCCTCCTTCGCCAGGCAGCGCGTGGACTTTACCGCCAACGTAAAGACCGAAGGCGAGGAGGCTGATGAAGATGAAAACTCGGCCAGACAGCCGGCGCAGAAGCCCCCCGGCCTGCGCGAAAGCTTTGCCGTGGTGAAGCACAACAGGTGGTTCATGATGAACACCGTGGTCAACCTGCTGCGGGTGTTCCTCCCAAAAACGGACGAGATGTTCTTCTACCGCTTTCTCATCCCCGCCCACATGAGGGTCAAAATCGGGGGAAAGGAGGTTGGCGGCGAGGCGCTGTGGATGATAAAGAACCTTGTCTTCGGCGCACCGGGCCTCATTTTGCAGCCATTCGCGCTCAAGGCCGTCGGCCGTTTCAGTGATAAGCTCAACTATATCAAGCTCCACACAGGCATAGTGGCTGCCACAACCGCGGCGAAGTATTTTGCAGGATACACAAGCTGGCCGCGCCTGATCTTCACCTACTTCATGGACACCACCAGGGAGATCTTCGACAGATGGGCACCCGTGCCAAAGGGGCAGCTGGACTATGAGATGTACGATTACGTGGAATGGAAAACCGGCCTGCGCAGCGAGGGCATGACCATCGCGGTGGACGGCATGCTCAACAAGCTGATCAACAACAATGTAACCTCGGTGATCGGCAACGCGGTGCTGCATTGGACAGGTTTCCAGGGCTACGACATTCCCGAGCAGCCGGAGCGCTTCCTGAAGTCCATCTGGCCGCTGCTGCACATCGGCAAAATCGTGGGCGAGGTGATCTACCTCATCGCGCTGTTCTGGTTCAGATACCCCCATGACCCCCGTGAGGTGGAGGCTGACCTGATCGAGCGCCGCGCATTGGCGAAGAGGATGAGGGAGGAGGCAGAGGATGAAGCTTTGGCAATTCACTGACCTGCATCTGCATGTACGTGAAAACCCGGCGGAGCTTGATACGCGCCCCAACCACACCGCGCTGCCGCAGAGCGAGGCGATCATTGACGCGTGCCTGGCGGCTTTTTTGGCCGAGCCCGGCTGCGATGCCCTATTGCTCACCGGCGACCTGACGCAGTCCGGCCACCCCCTAGAACACCAAATGATGATCGAAAAGCTCCGCCGGGTACAAGCGGCGGGCAAGCGTGTGATCGCCATCACCGCCAGCCATGATTACAAAACCATCGGCAAGGAAAATTGCCATGAACTGCGCAGCTTCTACACGGAATTCGGCCCGAACGACGCCATCGCTCTGTACAATGAGGGTCATGCCTTCGTCGTGCAGCTCGAACCCGGCCTTCGTCTGTTGTGCGCGAACGATCATAGCCGCGACAGGCCTCCCCTGTGGCTACCATGGGCCGTGGAGCAGATCAACCGGGCCAAAGAAGCCGGGGAGCGCATTTTCGGCATGACGCATCTGCCCAGCCTGTCCCCTGCCCCCGCCTACTCCCTCATCGAGCCCCGGGCCGTGATCAATGCCGGCAACCCGGAAACGGTTTATGCCCTTGCCGACGCCGGCATGCGCTTCATGCTCACCGGGCATTCGCACATACACAATATCGCCCCAATCGTTACGCCGGAGGGGAATCCCTTTTGGGATATCAACACCTCGGCCCTGGTCGGCTGGCCGGGCAAGTTCCGCCAGCTTGAAATCGAAAGCGACCGTGTGCACGTCACCAGCAAGGAGATTCCGCGCATCCCGGCATTCGGGAATCTAAGTACACGGGATTTTCTGCAACGCACCTACGACGTTGTGCTGAACAATATCTTCGACGGCTGGGAACGCGATTACGACCTGTTCGCCCGCAGCGTCGGCACGGGGATCAACCCGGAACGGGTCTACAAGCTCAAGCCACTCCTGAAGCCATTTGGAAAAGTTGTGCCGCGCATCACCCTGGGGGGCCTGGGGACGTTGCTTGCCTGCCGCCGCCACATCCCGGGGTCCGCGCGCGGGCTGCGCCTGCGCGATGTTATCCTGGACGGCATGCGCTGCATGTATGCCGGCGAAGAACACCGCGGCCCCGAAACAGACTTGGGCAAGGCGTTCATGGCCTACGGGCGCCGCCTGCAATTCCTGGGCAAGAAGCTGGGGATCGACGATGTCCCGGCGTTTATGCTTTCGCTGGTATATGACGATTCGCCCGATGATGAAATTACAATTTATTTATAAAGGAGCCCACCCATGAAAAAGACCTTCCGCCAGCTTGCCGCGCTGCTGCTGCCCATAGTTTTGCTGTTATCCACGTTCCATATCCCGGCCACGGCGAAGAGTCCCGCCGAGCTGCGCGTGGCCGTCATCGCGGACACGCATATGTATCCGGACTGGATGACGGGCGATTTCTGTGACGCCTTCCGGCAGGACAACAGCCACAAGGGCCGGCCCGCCGAACTACCCGAAACCCTGTTCATCGCCGCGCTTGACGAGCTGACAAAGCAGGCGAAACAGCAAAAGTTCGAATACCTGTTCGTTGCCGGCGACATTACCCGCGACGGGGAATATGAAGGCCATGTCCGTGCGGCGCAGCTGCTGCGGCAGTTCGAGAAGGACACCGGCGTGCCTGTGGCTGTTGTGCCGGGCAACCACGACATCAACAAGGGCAACGCCGCCGACTATTCCTCCGGCAAACGGGAGCAGGCACGCAATCTCTCGCCCGGGGAATTCCTCGAGCTTTACGGCCAGTTGGGCTACGACCTGCCGGGCTGCGAACGCTTCGAGTTGTCATATGCCGCTGACCTGGGGCGCGGCTACCGCCTGATCGCCATCGACACCACGTTTCACCGCGCGGACAACACGGGCAAAATCAGCCTGGAGGAGCTGTGCGACTGGGTCGTCGCGCAGTGCGCAAAGGCCAAGGCCGCCGGCAAGACGATCGTCGGCCTGGGGCACCACAACCTGGCCGAGCAGCTCGGCGGCCAGGAGACGATCCTGCGCAATTTCGGCTTCGACGAGGTGCGCCCCACCGCCGAGGCCTTTGCCGACGCCGGGATGCATTTCTATTTCTCCGGACACCTGCACCTGGGCGAAATCGCCATGCGGGTGTCCGACAGCGGCGCGCCCCTGTACGACATCTGCGTACCCTCCACCGCCAGCTTTCCCAACGACTACCGCTACGTACATTTCAGCACAGCGGGCAAACAGATAAAGGCCAACGTGCGCTCACACGCCATACCGTTCAAGGTTGATGCCCCCTATGATCATCCCTACTACAAAACCCTGTTTGGCCTGACATTCGGCGCCGATCTTGTCGGCGGCGGGCTGGCCGGAAACATCAAGGCCAGGGTCAAGGGCGAAATCACGGATTTCCTCGGCGGCCTGAATATCCCCGGCGGCATAGAGACAATCGCCGTGGCTGCCGTCAACAACCTGCTTGATGAAGTCGCCGCCTTTCCTGTTTCGGAGCTCCCCTGCTCGCGCTTCGTCAAAGAATACGGCTTCGGCGACCCCAACAGGCCCGGCACAGTGGAGGACCTGGCCAATTCCGCCATCGTATATATGTTTGGAAAGAACCACGACCCCGCAGACGACCCCTTCATGCAGGACGTGCTGCGCCGCCTCCAAAGCGGCGAATTCCTGGATAAACTGCTTGCGTTCGCCGTGCCGAAGGTTCTAGAAATTCTCAGCGGCAACATGCTCACCGCGCTCATCAACAGCCCCGCCGTGCTGTGCGCCCTGGATGGCCTGCTGACCCTTGTGGTCAGCCCCGCCAAGCGCGCCGTCCTGTCCGATTCGCTTTACCACGCCGCGGGCAACCTGATTGCCAGCCAGTCACCCATCGGCAGCCGCGACGGGGTGCTGACCTACAGCGGCCACGTGAAGGTGCCCACTGACCCCGGCACTTACCGCCTGCCGCAGGACCTCAGCGTGCGCGCCAGGGGCCTGACATCCGCCGAGATCACCTGGTATGCCCGGCAGAGCGTCAGCGCACCGGAACTGAAAATCACAGATATAGATGGAAATCCCGCGCCGGAGGTCAAGCTAGCAATCAGCAGCCGGGCGGAGGAACTCACGGTGGACCAGCTGGATATAGGCTTTGCGAAGATACTCGGCCGTACGCAGCCCGTGCTGAAGCACACGGCCCGCCTGACCGGCCTCAAGCCCGGAAAGGCCTACCTTTTCACGGCGGGCGACAGCAAGTGGGACTGGTGGAGCGAAGCGCACGGCTTCACCGCCAGCCGCCTATAGAGGAGGCAACTATGGATCACCGCCCAATCCCAAAGTGGATATGGAATAGCGACTATAAGAATATCACGCCCGAGCGGATGCGGGAACAGCTGACGAATTTTATGGAACTCGACGGCTACGGTGGGCTTATGATCTGCCCGTGGGGCTTTCCGGGCTATATGACAGACGCGCATCTGAAGCGCTGCGGCAAAGCCTTGGAGATCATGAAGGAGTTGGGTCTGCACGCAATCCTCTGGGACGAGGACCGCTACCCCTCGGGAAAAAACTCCGGCAAGCGCTTGGACGCGCAATACCAGAGCTCGGCGATAAAAATGGCCGCGCTTCCCGTGATCGCGGCAAAGGCATATAGGGTTCCGGGGAAGTCCAAGCTATTGGGCGCGGTTCTATATAATCCAATGAAAAAAACACGCATTGATGTCTCAGATAAGTTCATTGGCGGCAGGTATAGAGGAATGCAAAAGCCTACCGAACTGCTGCTTGTGTTTACCATCGCAAAAAGCCGCAACAAAATGGTGGACTACCTGAGCAAAGACGCCGTCGCAAGCCTGATCGAAAACAACCATCAGGTATATTACGATCATTTCAAAGAGCACTTCGGGAGCACCATCAAAGCCGCCTTTTACGACGAGCCCTGCATGCAGCATATCCGCAACGGCCGCGCGTTTACCGAAACCATGCCCGGCAAGATTCAGGCCATGTTCGGCGTCAATCCGGTTTTGCTGTACCCCGCGCTGTTCATGAGCATAGGCGCGGACACATGGGCGGCAAGAAACATGATCTACTCGGCGCGCTCCGCAATGTACCGCGATAACTATGTGGGGCAGCTCGCAAGCTGGTGCGAAGCGCACGGGATAGAACTCACCGGCCACATGGACCAGGAGGAGATTTTGACGCCGGCAGGCACCAACGGGGACCTCCTGCGCGTGTTCGAGCACCAGCACATCCCCGGCGTGGACGAAATCTGGAACTACGAGCGCGGCGCCAAGGCCTATAAAATTGTTTCTTCCTCGGCATATCTTTACGATAAGGCGCAGGTGATGTGCGAGGTTTGGGGCGGGATGAGCGAGGAGATGGAGCCCGATATCCTCTACAAAGAAGTGTTGGATCTCTTCGCCAAAGGAGTGAATTTCATCGTTCCCCACGGCACCTGGTACAGCACCTCTCCGGAGGCCGTCAACGCGCCGCCCGAGCTCTCGTACCGTAGCGAAAAATTCGCCGCCCATATCCGGAAAGCCAACGACCTCGCCGCGCGGCTCTCGGAAATCCTGACGGGCGGGCGGCACATGGCCGAGGTCTGCCTGTATTACCCCATCGAAACCCTGTACGCGGGCTTCCGGTTCGATCTGCGCCTCGCGCTCAACGGCAGGATGAACAAATTCAAGGCGCGTTACGCGGACGTGGGCGAACACCTGTACCGCAAGCTGCACATCGACTACACCTATATGCATCCCGACGTGCTGACATCAAAATGCGAGGTCAGGGACGGGCAGCTTATTTTAAACAACGAGATCAACTTCGAAGTGTATCGCCTGATGGTCATCGCCGACGCGGAAGTGATCTCCCTCGCTTCGCTTAAAAAGATCCATGACTTCGCCAAATCCGGCGGCGCGGTGATCGTCATCGGTAATTTCGGGAAGTATTCTTCCGAGCTTGGCAAAGACGCCGAAGCAAGACAACTAGCCGTGCAAATCCTCGCCATGCAAAGCGTAGCCAGCTTTGACCATGCCAATGAAGCCTTTGATAAGCGCATACTCGATGTTCTTGCCAACCGGGATGTGATCATCCCGCCTGAGACAGACAAAATTCTGTTGAAATCCTTTTCCAACCAACGCATGGATCCCGGGAAGGTGCCTCGAAAATATCGCGAGAGCAGAGGGCTCATCAGCTACATTCACAAGATAAAAGACAGCAAAAATATTTTTTACTTTGCAAACACCAAGGACAAGCCAAAAGCTTTGGACATCTCAATCAAAGGCCAGTACAGCTTTTCCCGCTATGACCCGATGGCCGATACATATTCCGACATGGAAACCGAGCATGAATCCGGCAGGACGAACTTCACCCTACAGCTTAATAAAGATTCGGCCGCCGTGCTTTTCGAAGTGTAGCCTTCACAACAGAAAGCGCCCCGAAGCCTTGACCGGCTTCGGGGCAATGTATTTATTTGCCGCGAAAAGGCTATATCCAGAACAGCGGCAACAGCAGGAAGAATCGCCAGGCCTTCATGATCCACAGCGCGAATAAATTCAGGTAACCGACGACATCGGAGACCGGCTCGGCAACCAAGGGAATGAACACGTCGTCGCCCCGATGGTCTTGCCATTGCCCGAATTTCTCCGGTGCGCCGTGCACGGTATAGTCCCCCTCGGTGCTCAGGAACCAGCTATACCAGCCTTCGTACTCCCCGGCCCCGCGGTGGGGCTGGTTTCTTCCGAACCAGGTCAACTCCGGGATGGCGCAGGTGGAGGCGTCGATCATGCGGTCGGGGGAGATATAGTTGTGCTCAGAGGGCTCCTTTTGCTTGTAGGAGTTGAGGAAGGGCTTGTTCAGCGGCGCGCAGGTAGCCCCGAAGCTCGCGTACTGCGTATCCACCTTCTCGTCCGAATGCACGGCCGAGCCCTCCACATATCCATACAGAGGAAGGCCATAGCCCGCGCGCACGGCCACTTTGATCTCAGAGGCGGCTTTCCGGAGTATCTCGCCCTGGCGCGGCATGATTTCGTCCTGATACCGGTCGGTCTTTTTGATTAAAACGTCGTACTGTGGGTCACCCTTGAATATCAGACGCTTCGCCTCCTCGTATTGGTGGGGCGGGACATAGCTCCAAACATGCGGCATCGTGAAGATCAGGGGAACCAGCGCGTCCTCGTAGATCTTATCCTTCACCCTGTCGTAATTGAACTTGAAAATCTTCGACCAAAAGCTGAGAAAACCGCTTTCGAATAGCCCCCTCACGATCCATTCCACGGGGTCGGGGTCAATGAAGGTCTCGTCCATCTTCAGGATCGATATATTCCCGATAGCTTGCGCGTCCAGGCTGATCTTCTTTGTGGCCAAACCGCCGTAAGTGGACGTGCCCCCATGCAGGGAGATGTTGAAGAAGACGCTGGCAAGCTGATCCGTCCCATAGACGTCGAGGTAGGCCAGCACGGTGTTCCCGTTGCCGCTCACGCCCATCAGGTTCACCTTTTCGGCACCTGTTTGCCTGAGGCCTTCTTCGATGTATTTATATAGTGCCTCGGCGCTGTCATAGGGGTCCTCACGCCAGTCGGTGCAAAAATACGCTATGTTGTCGCTTCTTATATGCCAATATTGGTCCCACATGTTGATGGTAATATTCGGGTTGTGAGAAACGCCCTCATTGGTCATGCGCACGGGCCCGTAGTGCTCCCACAGTGCATCCGAAACGATCTTCGCAACCCCGTCATAGTCGAGCCTGCAAAAGGCCAGGAACCCTTCCTTGATCAGTGGCCATAGATTTTCGAAGTCCATAAAGTTGTTTTGGAAGACGATATTCGAATTGGAATCCCCATCCCAGCCGTCATAGAGCGTGTTCATGGCGCCCCCGAACCGCACGATGGGGTATTTGCTCACGTCTTCAGCCGGCGCGAGGATGAGGCCTCCCTTGGCGATGAGCGGGGCGGGTTCGTCCGGCTCGGGGCTATCCTGCGCAAAAATTTCTTCAGCGGGGTAATCCTCATTTTCTACTGCCAGGACAGCGGCGGGCACGGCCCACAGCAGCACTGCCGTGAGCAAAACACACAGAAACTTTCTTAAAAAATGCATTTTTCCACCCCAAACGTTCATGATTTTCATGTCCTACAGTATAACAGGGATTTCTTGCAATGTCAATCCTGTTTTTTCGCCAAGGCTTGACAGATTGGAAAGCTTTTGTTATAATATGCGAAGTACTATAATAGAACAGGAGTTGAGTAAATGACAACCGCAATCAGTTTTATGCTTGCCACCCTCATCAGTTTCATCGCCTTTATCGGCAATATGGGCGCGCAGGGCGAGGTTGCCTGGGACAAAGAGGTCTATGAGAAGGAGGTCAACGGGCGCTTCCCTATCCTGCGCGAAGTGACCAAGGGCCAATTCCCGCCGCCCCGCATCGAGGTCACCTGGGACCCCATTTTCGAGGAGGTCTGGGCCACGCTTGAGCAGGCCAACGGCTTTGACATGGCCCATGCGGCCAACCTCATGCCCGACGCCTTTTATTACAACCGCTGGCAGGCGGCCGCGCTGCCCTGGCTCTACAACGGCATTGGAGACAGACTGCTGGACGTGAGCATGGAGTTCCATGAGCAGGACAACACCATGATGAAGACCGTCACCCGTGTGGCGGGCGTCATGATCAAAATGCCCACAGGGATGCACTTCGCGGCCGAGCCCCTTGAGGACGACCCGAACGACTACGAGTTCGTCGCGTATTTCAACTATACCGACGGCAGCAAGGCCCACGTGAAGACCGGCACGACCTATAACACGAAAACCGGCCGCCTGGGCTCCGACGGCGGCTTCGGCAACCTGGGCTTCAATTACTTCGCCCACGACAAGCTGATCGACACCACCAACGACAGCTGGCAGCGCAGCCTCGGCTACACGAAGCTATACGATGATCTCTTCCTGCAATCCACCGATGTGGCCAATATAGAGACCGTCCGCCTGAAGTTCCCCTACGACGGCAAGGACTGGATGATCCAGCTTTGGAAGGGCCGCTACGGCAACATGCCCGGCGGGGAAGTCGGCATGTATAACAAGCCGAAATACCGCCTGATCGATTTCTATGATACGGCCAGCGACGACGAACGCATCGGCATGTCCTTCAAGATCACCGACAAACGCAACGGCACCGTGCTCATCGACAGGCCCATGGAGCTCCACTGGTGGAAGACAAGCTTTGCCGTATACAAGGAGCCGCTGACCGCAGAGAACCTCACGCTGGAGACCATCCTCGCGCCGGAGGCGGCCATGATGGCGGCCCTGAAGGTTGCGCTGGATAAAGAGGTCGCCAAGGGCGTGCTCAACTATACGGAAGTGAACACCACGTTCGGCCCGGCAGTGCGCATCGTGTGGTAACGCCGCGCTCACAGCAGTTCATGGCTATCGTATCGCAATTCTAGAGTGTCTCGGGAGCAACGTATATGATCATAGCTTTTCTGTCCACCGTGTTCTCCGCGTTTCTGAGTATCGTCCTCGCCTTCGCAAACGCGGGCGCGGCAGCTGAAACGCCCGGCACCCCCACCTGGGACGCCACGGCCTATACGGCCAGCTACATCACCCGCAACAATATCAAGCGGTTGCTCTCCTTCGGCATCGTGCCCCCGCCCTACTATGAGATCACCTTTGACGAGGTGCTCGGGGATGCGCTCGACGAGTTGACGGCCGACACCGGCTTCGACATCCCCGGAATCGCCGCCGGCCTCCCGGATTTCTTCTATTATCAGCGCTGGATGGCCAAGCTGTTCCCGAATTTTTTCTATGACCTGCGGGATGGCTGGCTGGTCAGCGGAAACGAGATCCTTGGCATTATCATCGGGATGCCGCAGAAAATGCATTTCAAAACCGAACCCACCGATACCCCGAACGAATACCGCGTCCTGCTGGAAATGACCTATGCAGACGGCAGCGTGGCGGTCACCGATACCCGAAGCAAATACAACGCCGAAACAGGCGATTTGGGGACCCATAGGGGTATCCTCGACCTGGGCTTCAATTTAAATTTCAAGGAGAAATGGGCATACACCGCCTATGATCCGCCCATGAACGCGCTGGGCTACATGAAGCTCTACGACGACCTCCTTTTGCAAAACACCGCCGTCAACGCGGTCACCGTGCGCCTGAAGTTCCCCTACCAGGGCCAGGACTGGATGCTCCAGCTGTGGAAGGGGCGCTACTTCAACACCAGCGGCGGGGAGATCGGGCTATACAACAAACCCACGAGCCGCCTATTCGAGTTCTACGACGCGGCCTCGAACGAACGCATCGGCATGTCCTTCGAGATCTACGTCAAGGAGACAGGGCAGCCGCTCATCGTCCGCGGTGTGGAAAATCACTGGTGGATGACAGGCTTTGCCATGAACAGGCAGCTTTACCTCGCGGACCTGCTCACGCTGAAGACCGAAATCATCCCAGCCGACGCGGCTATGATGGAGGGCCTGCTCTTCGCCCTGGAGAGAGAAGCCCCCGGCGCCGGACTCAGCTACAAGGTATCGGACGACGGCACGAGGCTGTTTATCGTGTGGTAGCAGGAGCATCATAAAAATAAGAGCGCACGGTTCTCCCTGGAAAGCAAGGAAACCCGTGCGCTGTTTTTATGCAGAGACGCACGGCCGTGCGTCTCTGCATACATCGTTGACTATAGTATAGACTTGATCAGCAGGTCAAGCAAATTGCTGACATTACCCTCGTGATCCCTGCCCAACTGCCGCCAGGACCACATTCTGGGATAGAGCAGGTACAGCCTCAGGTTGTAGAAGTCCTCCGGCCGCACCATCCAGTCCGTCACGTTGTGCCAGAAGATGCCGAACCCCGCGATGTCGTCGTAGAGCTGCTTGTTGCTCCTCGTGCGCGAGAATGTGAGGTTCAGCGGCCAGAACTCCGCGCGGAAGTTGTCGGACTTCCAAATGCGGAATGAGAGCTCGGCGCGGCGCACGTTGTCCAGGCACTGCTGGCTGCCCGCAAGCTCCTTCGCCTTGGCCCACAGGGCGTCGGTGTACTTGACCTCGTTGTTGGTCATCGTCAGATGGCCGGTATAGGTGGAGCCCGACAGGCAGTCGCCGTGGTAGGTCACCCCGCCGATGGTCCTGCCGGCGCACTCCTCGCTGGCCAGGCGGATGTACTCCCGGATGTATTGCCAGCCGCCGCCGTAATAGTGGGGAAGGAAGTCCCTGTACAGCGTCTCCATGTCCAGGTAGGGATCCCACAGCAGGCGGGCGTACATGTAGCCCAGCATCACGTAGAGGCCCACGTCGTGGATGGTACATATGCACTGGGTCAGGCCGACGACGTTGTTCTCATAGTAGAACTGGATATAGTCCTGCAAGACGCCCCAGACGGGGTATGGGATGCCCGGCTGGTTGTAGGACATGGGGTATTCGAAGATGGTAATTTTCTTCGCGATCTTGCCCCAGCCCGCGAGCACCTCGTCGAAGTAATAGAGGTTCTCCCAGTAGTCGCACTCCCCGGGCTTATGCATGTAGCACATGTTGATGGGGCAAAAATGGATGACGATGTTTTCGTGCAAGTCCACATTGGGCGGGTAGGTCGCCGTGCCGTAGGCGAAGGCGTTGATGGTGACCTCCGTATGGCCCGCCTCCTCCAGGGCCTCGCAAACCTTGTTGAGCACTTCCATCAGCGCCCTGGACTGGCCTGCCAGGGGAATGTCAACATGATCGAAGCGCGGCCCATTGCTCTCCTTGGCGTAAAGCGCCCTGCAATCTTTGCACAGACAGATCGTGCCGCTGTCGTTGAGGCCCATGGAGATTCCTTGCAGGTTGGGGTTGTCCTTCATTTTGTCCAGTGCGTACTGGATATATATCTGGATGACGTCGGGGTTGGTCAAACATGGGTTGTTTTCGCCGTGCTCGCAGGAAATTGGCGTGCCATCCTCCTCCTTGGCGAAGTATTCCGGGTGCTCGACAATGTACTTGTCCGGCGGCAGGATCGCCAAGGCCGAGTGGGTCACGGGCCAGGAGACGATCCCGCCGAGCGCCTCGGCATTGGTAGAGTTGCCTATCATGCCCTGGGCGTTGATGCGGTTTGCCAGGGCGTAGTCCTCGTCTATTGAAGTCAGGGGCCACACCGTCGTGGGCTGCCTGTAGATGAAGGCCGGCACCTCGTACTCGTCGATCACCTTGGGGACGGCCACGACCTCCCGCTCTGGAATGACTTTCATGTCCTTGGAGAGCCAGCGGCAGCCCAGGAATTTCTCGAGAAAGTCGTACACGCTGTAGAGGGTGCCCCGGGGCTGGCCCCCCGCAAGTACGATTTTCTCGCCGACAGTCTGGATAATGAATCCGTCTGTACCGAGTTCCAGGGCCTTATGATCTATGGGATGGCGATTTGTGTCGCCAACCACAAGCTCTTTCGCCTGCGGCGCGGCGCTGTCCTCCACGATTTCAAGCGCGGCGCCGCCGATCTGCTCCAGGAAGCCCCGCAGCTTTGCCGCCGCCGTGCGCTCCGCCGGGATGGCATCCGCCGCCACAACGATGACGTAGTCGCTTGTGCTGTTCTCGATGAGGGTAAGCATTTCGCCGCTGTAGACCTCGGTCTCGCTCACCGGCGGCGGGACGAAGGGCGCCCTGCTGGGGTTATACAGCCCGGTATACATGCCTATGATGACCGTCACCGAAAGAAACGCTGAAAAAAACTGTGTGATTGCGCCCATACGCCTGTATCTCCTTGCTAATATGTAGTATATTCATTGTAGCACGCCTTCCGGAAAAATGTCAAGAAATCTTTCACTGAATCTTGTCTTTTCTGTTGAGTTATGCTATACTCAATGCAGCCAAAAGATGATGCAAAGGTGGAGTGTATATGGCGAAGCAGCCAAAAGGGCCCCCGAAGGGGCGGCGCTCTACATAAACACCAGGGAAACCGTGGGATATATCCTGTTCGACTGGGCCGACGGCTTCGATATTGGGGATATGGGCGAGATGTTCCTCACCCGCATTCGAAAGTCCGCCGCGCCACCTTGAGCAGGGAGATCACCGAAGCGACGCCGGAGGTAAGTTAGTACAGCCCGTATTTCATCTTAACTCTATCTAGCTTTTCCAGCATGGGCCGTGCCATAACAGCCAAAAAAACAACTGTCGCCAGGGCGTGCACCAGATCAAGGGGCAGGCCCTGCAAGCAATAGGCCAGATACATAGCCAGCGAGGGGTTGTTCTGGTATGTCAGCATAGCGGAGGCGTTCATCAGCCCGCCATAGATAATCAAGGTCGTAAGGCCTCCGAATACGCACAACGCGGCCTTTTCGCGCCGGAGCACTCCCCTCTTGAACAGCACGCCCGCCAAAAAGCCGATGATCCCGAACGCGAACATCTGCCAGGGCGTCCACGGCCCCTGGCCGAAAAACATGTTGCTGACAAAGCCCGTCACCGCGCCCACAAGAAAGCCTGCCTCCCCGCCCAGGGCGATGCCCGCGATGATCACCAGGGCCGCTACGGGTTTGAACTGCGGCAGCATGAAGAACGCTCCCCTGCCCGCCACGGCGATGGCGCTAAGCACCGCGACAACGACCAATTCCCGCGCCTGGGGGCGGCGGCGCTCAAACACCAGCGCGAAGGGCAGCATGGTCTCCAGAATCACCAGCAAAGAAATAAAATAATATTTGCGTCCCTCAAAAAAGAGTGTACCCACGGCGATAGTAAAGGGTATCGCGAGCAATATCATAGCCGCCGCGAGGACAGTTCTTCGCGGCAGTTTTTGTTTTTGCGCCCTGGGCAATTGCAATGCCGGGCCGCTTCGCCTCCAAGAAAGGGCTGCGACACAGGTGACAGCCTGCACAGCAACCGCTAGTATAATCCCCACGTAGTGCCACGCGGCGGCAGGGTTCTCCGCCGCTGCTATGGCCGCCTCCCCGCCGGAAAGAAAAGAGGAAAAACCCTCCCATTGTGTCATAGTGTATATAGCAGTCGCCATGAACGCAGTCGCCGCAGCGCATAGCACGGCTAAGCGCTTCGCGGATACCCTCTCGATGTTTCGCACCGGCTCCCCAAGGGGGACATTTTGACAGATCGGCAATTCTTTCTGCTGTTTCAAAGATAGTCTTTTCGCCTCGTCAGGATACCCTCCTTGGGGGGGACGGTGCCGACGGCTCCCGCAGGAGACGTCCGCATCGAGGGGGTATTCGTCGGGCAAATCGGGCGGCTCCGACGGCGCGCCGCCCAGGGTAAGAACGATATCCCCTGCCGTCACGGCCTGCGGCAGCACATGCCGCGCCATCCGGTTCGCGGCGGAGGTATAAAAGCTGTTTCCGGAAAAGAAGGCCCGGGGCGGATTCTCGGTAACGATGCCGCCGTCGAAGAACAGGGCACATCGGTCCGCGTATTGAGCACAGAACTCGATGTCGTGGCTTACCATCACAAGAGTAGTGCCATCGCTGGCCAGCCTGCGCAAAATCGCGGCGAAAATTGTTTTGTACTCCGCGTCCAGGCCCTTGGTGGGCTCGTCAAACAGCAGTATCTCAGACCGCAGCAGCAGCACCTTGGCCAGAGCCGCCCGCTGCTGCTCTCCTCCCGAAAGATCATATGGATGCCAATCCAGCAGGCCTTCCAGCCTGCACAGTGCTGTCATCTCGCGCAGGCGCGCTTGCTTCTCCAGCCTTGATAACTTGCTCTCCGAGAGCATCTCCAGCAGGTCTTCTCGAACAGTTTTTGCCGCGAACAGCAGCTGTGGGTTCTGGGGCAGCATGGCTATGGTACCATTCACCTTCACCTGCCCGCGATATGCCCTGTGCAACCCCGCCATCACCGAAAGCGCGGTGGTTTTGCCCGTGCCGTTGTCGCCCAGGATGCATGCCAGCTCGCCGGGGTACGCTTTGAAGTCCAGGCCTTTGAGCACATCGGGGCCGGTTTTGTCATATTTAAACCAGATGTTTTCAAGTTCGATTGTACTCCGCACTACCCTCTCGGTGCTTCGCACCGGCCCCCTACCGGGGTCCCCGGCGAATCCGCAGATTCGTTGGGGTGGACATTGGGGGGTCGGCGCGAAGCACCGAGGGGGTGGTGCGGAGCACATAAAGTCATCTGTAAGCACCATTTCCGATAGCCACCCCCGCCCCTCGCGCACCGTCACCGGACATGGAAGCTGATTCTCCACCGCCGCCCAGACCCGCATGGGCACAGGCATGGCGGCGAACATGCCGTGACCGCGCAGTGCCGCTCCTACTTCTGAGGGGCTGCCTTGCGCTATAATTTTGCCCTCGTCCATCGCGATCACAAGCGTGGCCAGGGGAAACGCCTCCTCCAGGCGGTGCTCCGTGAGGATCACCGTCACGCCCAGTTCCCGGTTGATCTTTCCCACTGCCGCCAGGAAATCCGCCGCCGCGATGGGGTCCAGCTGGGCGGTGGGCTCGTCCAGGATCAGCAGCGAGGGCTGCAGCGCCATGACGGACGCCAGGGCGAGCAGCTGCTTCTGCCCGCCGGAGAGCTCCTTCACGTCTTTTTGAAACCAGCTTTGGATGCCAAAAAAACTGGCCATCTCCGCTACTCGCAGCCGTATCGTTTGCGTGTCGAAGCCAAGGCTCTCCAGCCCGAAGGCCAGCTCGTGCCAAACTTTATCTGTAACAATCTGGTTGTCCGGATTTTGCATCACAAAGCCAATTTTCGCCGCCGCTTCACGTCTGTCAAGCGTTGCGAGAGGCTTGCCCTCGAAGAAAATCTCTCCCTCCAAAGCGCCATGGGGAGCCAGGGAGGGCTTCAGCTGCCGCAGAAGCGTGGTCTTCCCGCAGCCGGAGGGCCCGCATAGCACCACGAATTCCCCCGCCCCTATGCGCAGGTCGACGCCGCGCAGGGCAGGCGTGGTCCGTTCGGGGTAGGTGAATGTCAGGCCCCTGCATGCAATACACGCTTCCACTGCAATGCCTCCCTTCCGCGGGTCCATAGTGGCAATCCACATAGGACAAAGTAAATCATGAACAGCCCGGCCTGCCATGCGCTAAAATCAGCGCCGCCTATGTAGGGATAAAAGTGAAACTCCAGCTGTCCCATCAAAGCGCCCGCGATGATCGATCCACCGCACACAGCCAGGAACAACAGAGCCAGTTGATCGCGTTTTTCAAAGCGATAGATGGAAAAGGCGCTGCGCCCGGGCAGGCCGTAGCCCCGGCTTTTCATGCTGTCGGCGGTATCAATGGCGTTCTCCAGCGCCCAGGTGATGAGTATGGACAGAATCTTCATGCCATGCTTGGCCCGCCGGATCGCATTTCCCTGGGAAAGATCCCGTCCGAGGCATTTTTGCGCATTGGCGACGGCTTTCGCCTGCGCTGTGAAGCGCGGCACAAAACGCAGCGCCATGCTCAGCACCAGGGAGAGCGCGGGAATCACCCGGCCGAAGAGGTACACGAGCTTGTCGCTGCCCATCACGGCGTTGAAGCAGCTGAACCAGGTGATCACCGTCACCAGCAGGAAGGCCGCCGATATGCCATATAGGATGGACTCCAGCGTCAGCGGGTTGCCGCTGGGGAGATAGGCCAGAATCGTCACGCCGGCGTGGCTGAACAGGGGGTTGGCAATCGCGGTGACCAGCAGCAGGGGCAGCATATAGAAACGAATGGCTTTTTTGCCCAGCAGGCTGACAGAATACCCCAGAGCACAGATAAACGAAAGCACCAGGCAGACCGGATGCGCCAACACCATGGCGCACCCGATCACCAGCGCAAAATAGAACAGGTTCACTGCGGGATGATACCTCGCAAAGGCGTCTTGCTTCATCTCTGTGCTATGCCACCGCCGCCAATATCCCATCCCAGGTCGCAGGTATAGAGCCATTCCACAACGTCGCCCTGCTTAAGCGTATACCTGCCGCAGCCATAGTTGGGGAATACCCCGTTGACCCGGTACATCCAGCCGGACAGCTCGCCGCCGTCCCTCTCGTAGAGATTGCCGATGCCCGCGACGTAAGCGCTGTTATACAGAGGGTTATTGTCGAAAGCCATGTGGATTTTTTCGCTCTGCGTCACCCGTTTCAGCACGTCGAAGACGCTCTCGCCCTCGGTGAAGCTGACTGTTTTGCTTTGCAGGATCACCCCGTTCGCGGGCACGATGCTCTTCTTTTCCGGCTTGAGCTGATCCATCTTGCTCAGGATAGTGTCGCAGCGGACAGATATCGTGCAGGTCAGCTGCGCCTGGGTGGGCTGCGCGGTGGTCGTGGGCGCCGTAGCCGTTGTGGTGGCTGCCATCGCAGGTATTGTTGACGTGCTGACAGATTGTGCTATCGCCTTTGCGGTGGAGCCTACCTGTTCCCATACTGTCGTTGCGATGGCTTGGGCCGTTGGCGAGAAACCCGGCTGTGTCGTCTGAATCGCCGGCAAGGCCATCGGCAAGAACGCCGAGGTAATCGCAGCCGCGTCGGAGGACGCCGCCTGCGTCTGCCGCAGCACGGCGTCGACGTCAATCTGTACACCCTGCGCCTGCTGGGAGAATGCCCACGCAGTGGTTTCGTCTTGTGCAAGCTCAGGCAGGGCGGCTGGGAATTCACCCTTCCCCGGCCCCGGCTGGAGGAAAAACACAAGCACCAGCAGAGTCAGGACAGCGCACGCGGCCATGGCGATCTTCGCCGGCTTTGTTTTCAACATTTTCATTACGTTGTCCAAATCATCACTCCATCCAAATAAAGCCGAAGAATACAATAAACTTCACCCAGTCCCACCAGGAGAACCCTTGGGTGCGCGGTATTCTCGCTGTGAGGCTGTCTATATAGCTGTTGCCGCAGCGGGTGCAGCTGTGCAGGGAATGGCCTCCGAACTGCTTGGTCGGCGGTACAACCGTGCTCACATAACTGTGTCCCGGCGACGGGACAACCCGGGTTTCCTCCGCCGTGAGGCACTTTCCGCAGGCCCGGGCATCCAGACCCGGCGCCGTGCAGGTGGCGGTAGCACGGGCTACCCATTCACCGAAGTCATGCGCGTGGGGCGCATACAGATTGTCGTAAAGAGAGTCCCCGCCGTTCACGAAGCGGTCATAGGCCACCAGGGCACGGGCCGCCTGATCTGTAGCCATGTTGTCGGCCGCGGTATCCGCCGGCTTGTGCTTGAAGCCGCCGCTCGCCATCTGATACGCCAGCAGCGCGCTGACAGGATTCCCGCCCGCCTTGACGAATCGCGCGTCTGTCACGGGGTCAATGACCAAGGCTGTAAGCGCGACAATCACCTGGGAGGTGCTCTCCGTGTTGGCCCCCTCCGCCTCGAAGCCGAAGCTGCCGTTGGTCAGTTGCAAGCCGGAGAGCACAGTGACGGCCCGATCGATGGCGGCGCGGACGTCCGCGTCGTCCCTGTATGCCGCCAGAGCCTGCAGCGCCATTGCCGTGTAATCCGGATTCGCGGGCAACCGCTGCGCCGCCGCCCAACCGCCCCCGGCCGACTCGTTCGCGAGGATGTACTCCAGCAGACCAACACGCGTCTCATCTGTACCGTAACCGCCGCAGTCCAGAGCCAGCAGGGCGTTAAACGCGCCGTTGTTCCCCTGCCGGGCCACCCAGTCGATATCCGACAGCGGCGCTGTGAGATCGATCCCGCCCACGTTGGCAGCGTCCTTGCCGATGGCGGAAAGCGCCAGGATCAGCCTGGAATTCTCCGTGGAGCGCTGATTCTCCAAGGGGCGGTCACTGTCGATCACCGCGCCCTTGCTCTTCACGTAGACCTCCACCCGCGCATGGTAGCCGTTGTAGTACGGCACGTTCTTCACGCCGCCCCGCGCCTGGGACAGCACGAACCATTCGGCGCCAAACCCGGGCGTTGGCACAACCCGCGCGATATAGCCCAGCACGGCGTCTTTCGCCTGCGCTGCCGTTTGGGCGAAAGCGGGAATTGCCAGCGGCGCCGCGATGAGCAGCGCCGCCAACAGGGCAGCAAAAACTCGTTTCATGCGTTTCATGGCACTACCCTCCCATTTTTTCTGCAATTAGAACAAGAACCATATCCAGCCGAAGAGCCCGAAGAGGATCACATACTGGAACCCTTTCCAAAGGTTCTCCGTCCACTTCATCCAATCCGGGAGCCTCGCCTGCCATTTTGCCAGCAGGGTCTCCTGCGCCTTCAGTTGCGCGTTGGTCATGATATCGTCCATTGCCGCTTTCGCATTGTCTCGCGCGGTATTTATGTCTGCGATGGTCGTCGCCGCGTCAATGGCGGCTTTCCCGGCGGCGATGGCATTCGCCAGCTCGGTCTTCTGCGCGGCACGGTAATCGTCGGCGTTCTTGTAGCTGTCCAGTGCTGCCTTGGCCGTTGCTTTTGCTTCGGCAAGGGCTGCGGCGGCGGGGTCAGTTACAGTCACCACGAGCCAGGGGGCCATGATCGCGTCATAGTAATCGCCCGGCTCAGGCAGTGTCGCGGAAACATAATAGGTTCCCGCCTGCGCGAACGCGATCTCCGCGATGCCGTCCTCGTCCGTTGCGGCCAGTATAGCAGCGTCATCGAACGCCGCGGCGTTGAATTCCCCGAGGTCTTCGATATCAAGCAGCAGGATGTCGGCGTCCTCCACCGGGCCAAAAGACATGCCGAACATGCTGCCTTCCAGCGTGAGTTCCAAGGTTTCGCCGATCGCGATCGTCACGGCATCGATTTTTTCACCATCCGCCTCAAACCAGGTGTAGTAATCCGACCAGAAGAAAGTGTCATTGATGGAGAAGAAGCTTACCGTATCGCCGTCGTTGATCTCCACCGCCGCCGCGCCGAGGCCGGGGTCTTCGCCGTTGACAAAGAACATGAACGCGCCCATGCCGTCGCCCATAAAGTTGGTGACCATGACGCCAAACGCTGTTTCTAAAGTATCCAGGCCATCCACGTCACCATCCAGCAACAGATGCAGATAGACAATGGCGTCCAGGACGGAGATCTTTTCCCCATCGAAGTCGTCGTCAAAGCCATGTTGCTCGGAGAGATTCGCGGGGATGGTAAACTGCGTCTGCGGCGTGACGTAGTAGCCGGAGATGTCCGCGTACGAAATCGTGACAGTGACCACCGGTGTGTCCGCCGCCACCGCCGCCACCGGACCCAGGCACAGGAGCATAAGGGCTGTCAATAAGCCCGCGAGTATTTTTTTCATGGTGTTTCCCCTTTCGGCGTTTTGCGCCAATAGTATATTCATAAATCCGGGCTAGCACCGGTTTTATGCGTGTTCGCGCAGCCTCTGCGTTATCAGGCCGTAGTTTTCTTTATGGTGAGGAAGCATACAGGCGGAGCAGTCCTTGCGTCCGCGCTCCAGGTAGAAAAACGTGCCGCCGCAGTCATCCAAATCGTACAACGGGCAGAAACAGAACAGGCAGTTGAAACTGCCGCCCTCCATATCGATGGCATGGCAGGGGAAATATTCACAATCACTGTGCTGAAAAAAAGCGAAATCCCTGCTTCTCCAGTCGGTAAAGACTTCCATAGCCACTTCCTCATATGAAATAAAAAGAGCCTTGCCGTCTTTCGGCAAGGCCCAAATGCGCACCACAAAGCCCCTGTGCTTTCAGCCACAGAGAACCTGTCGGTACCGCACCGCTCTCACCGAAAGAGGCGTACCTGTACCATGGCAAGTCTCCTGACTCAAAGCGTCAAACCGGTTCATCCACCTTCTCAGGATTCGCAAAAATCCCAATGGCCGCGCCCGAAGCGCCGGAATGAAACGTAGCTTTTTACAGTAGTCGGCGAACTGTCCCGGATTCGCACCGGGTTCCTTGTTAGGCGCCGGCAAGCGGCGCACCATGTACGAAGATATTATATCCCACATGCAAATAAATGTCAAGATAAATTTGCAGAAATTTACCAGAAAATTTTGCCCATGGGCAAGCCGATCAACAGGTTTGCGTAAAAAACACCTGCCAACGAAGCACTCGCCACAGGTGAAACTTATTTATTTCGGCACCTATTACAGTAGTGTACCAGAAACCGAATTATAAGTCTAGTATTTTTTTGTTTTGCTGCTATAATTGTAGAACCCTACAAAAGGGAAACGAAATAGGAGGACTCAATTATGCAAGTCAAACACACGCACGAAACCGGCTGGTCACTCGGAATCAAAAACGCGTCGTGGACCGAAGACACCGAAAACCAGGTGGAATTCATCATCAAAGCGCTGAAATTGCGCGGCGACGAGCGAATTCTCGATCTGGCCTGCGGCTATGGCCGACACGCCCTTGCGCTGGCAGGGCGGGGTTTTTCGGTCGTGGGCGTTGACTTCACCCCGGCGTATATCGACGACGCAATCAGCAACGCGCCGCCGAACGCACAGTTTATTTGCGCGGACGTCCGCGATGTGGACTTCGACAGCGAGTTCGACATTGTGCTCAACCTGGCGGACGGCATAATCGGCTCGTTCGAAGCGGAGGAAGAAAACCTAAAAATCTTCGACGTGATCGCCAAAGCGCTCAAGCCTGGCGGCAAGCATTTCATGGATGTCTGCAACGCCGAACACGCGGAACGGCACTTCCCCAAGCGGCACTGGGAAACCGGCAAAAAAGCGCTGGCGCTGGCTGAGTTCGAGTGGTTCCCCGAACTGCGCAGATGGTGTTATAACGGCTGGGATATTCCCTTTGGCGAAGTTGCGCAAGCCCCTGCCGTTAAGCCCTTAGTCCCTGGCGCGCGCTTGTATTCGAAGGCGGAACTGCACGAGATTTTGCAGACACGCGGCATGGAGATCGAGAGCACGTTTTCTAATTACTACGGCAAACCGGACACGCACAAAGAGATACAATTGATGGTGTGTTCGAGGAAGAACGCACAGTGAAATTCTCATTATAAATATTGCCGCGTTTGCCAGCGGATATTGTCAGCCCAATCAAACGCCGCGTCTTTGATCTTTTTGGACTGTGCCGTGAAAAATTCGACAATCGGCTCGCCTTTTTTGATGTTCCATAGCCCCGCAACCTGCCCGTTCACGGCAATAGTCGGAAGACATATGCCGGATTTCATTATGACAGCTCTCTTGTATTCCGGCGGCAGCACCGCGCTTCGGTCCGTATACGACACAATCAGGGGATCGAAGCCAGACAGCAGCGTCAACGCGGGGATGTCGCCCATGTCAGCGCTGTTCTCTATGCAATAATAAATATTTTTATTATATTCAAAGAATGCATATTCGCTCAAATCCAGGACGGACAGTTCCTGCTTTCTTCCCCTCCCCAGCCCAAAGAACCACGCCGCGTCAGCCAGCGTCGCGGGGCCGTATGCCGTAAGGAACCTTCGGAACAGCTCGGGCAAAACCTCGCCGGGCGTCCGCGTCGGCTCGGCATCTATCAAATCGAAATCGCGGCTGGTCATGTCGCGGAAGGCGACCTTGCCAAGCCGTGCCAATTCGCAGAATATGCCGCCCCAGGGCGACAACGCCCTGTCGATCGTCTGCTTGTCGTAGCCGTAGTCCTCCGCGAAGATCAGGCGCATTTCGGCACGGGAATAGACGCCGTCCTCCATGAGGCCCATGGCAATGTCGGCTATCTCCCTATACTCCTCACCCCAGCGCCACCCGCCCCCATGGAGGGCGAGCAGTGTCGGCAGGTCGTCGGGGGCCACGCCGTGCAGCGCGTGGTGTATCCAGGTTTTGATAAGCGCGTGCTTCCAGCCCGCCAGTCCCGCGCCGCGGACCAGCGCGGAGAAGGCGACATTGCGATGGAACCAGCAATGCATCCCGAGCAGCTCGCGCGAAAGTTCGACTATATCCTCACACTTGCGCGATAAAAACAGCCCGTGCATACGCCTTCGTAAAATCTGCTCTGTTGCCTTGTCCATTGTCTTGTTCCGCTCCTTCTATGGCGAATGCCTCGAAAGACTACAGAGAAAGGAACCCGGACGAAGTCGGGTCCCTTTCCGGAGCTTTTTTCTAAACTTATTTTCCCCAACCCGGCGGCGGCAGCTCGCCGGTGTACCCGTTCGCCCTTGCGAGCTTCTCCAGGAAGCGCAACTCGATTTCCCCAGGCACATCCAGCAATTGCGTGTTTTCGTCGAAGCCGAATCGGCCCTTCTGGCACAGCAGGCCGTCCTCCCCCGCGGGCAGGGCGCGCACGATCAAGCTGCCCTTCTTCGCGAGCTTGACCTTGCAGGCTATCTCGCAGCGGGAGCATACAGCTTCTATATACTCTTCTTTCAAAGGCACCTGCTTGGCGAGCATCTGCGTTTCGGCCATCGCCCCCGTGGGGCACACGGCAACGCACTGCCCGCAGGCGATGCACTCTGTCTCGCGCAGGTCTTTATCAAGGGCCGGTTTCACGATGGTGTCAAAGCCCCTGTCCACCAGGCCGATGGCCGCCGCGCCCACTGCCTCGTCGCACACGCGCACGCACAGCCCGCACAGGATACACTTATCCGGGTTTCTTCGAATAAAGGGGTGATTGTCTTCAATCGCCCTGTTGTGCGTCTTTCCATTGTACTTCTCGGGCTTCACCTGGTACTGGTTCGCGTATTGGATCAGCTTGCACTCGAAATAGTCCATGCAGCCGCATTCCAGGCAGCGCGTGGCCTCGCGCACGGCCTCCTCCTCGCTGAGCCCCAGGTTGATTTCCAGGAAGTCCTTCCGGCGCTCATCGGGGCAGCGATGGGGCATTTTTGCCCTGGGGGCTTTCTCTTCGTCGGCAAAGTCCTCTTCAGTTTTTTCTGACTTCACCAGGAATTCAGGCTCGTAGCTCAGCGCTTCGCCGGCCAGGAACTTTTCGATCATTTCGGAGGCCCGCTTGGCCTCCCCTATGGCCGTGATGGCGATGCCCGCGCCGTCGTTCGTCGCGTCGCCCACGGCGAACACGCCCGGCAGGTTGGTGAGGAAGGTGCTCTCGTCGGCCACGATGGTGCCCCAACGGGTCCTGTCCAGGGCCTCCAGCCCGGCTATATCAGTCTTTTGGCCAATGGCGACGATCATCGTGTCGATCTCGATGTACTCCTCCTTGCCGGGCACGGGCACGGGGCTGCGTCGGCCGGAGGCGTCGGGCTCGCCGAGTTCCATCACCTGCAGGCGCACGGCCTTGACTTTGCCGTCCTCGCCCACGACTTCGATGGGGTTGGTCAAATTTTTGAAAATGACACCCTCTTCTTCTGCCTCGATGATCTCGATCTCCTCGGCGGGCATCTCGTTCTTCGTTCTGCGATAAATGTTATAGACATTACTGGCTCCCAGGCGCATGGCCGTGCGGCAGGCGTCCATGGCGGTGTTGCCGCCGCCGACAATCGCGATATTTTTCCCTGTGAAGTCATATGGAGTGATGTCCCGCAGGAAGTCTATCCCGCCGATCACGCCATCCAGGTCCTCGCCGGGGCAGCGCAGGCCGGTGCTGGTCCAAGCCCCCACGGCGACGACCACGGCGTCATAGTCATTGCGCAGCTCATCGAGCGAAATATCGCGGCCGATCTTCTTGTTGTTGACCATCTCCACGCCCATGCCCGCGATGGCGTCGATCTCCTGCTGCAACAGCTTCTTCGGCAGGCGATATTCCGGGATGCCATAGCGCAGCATGCCGCCCATGGCGGGCATGGCGTCATAAATCGTGACTGCATGGCCCTGCGCTTTCAGAAAGTAAGCCGCAGTTAACCCTCCGGGACCACCGCCGATAATGGCGATTTTCTTCCCGGTATCTGGCGCAACATCGGCCGTGAACGCCTCACCTTGGAGGTCGATATCAGCCACGAAGGATTTCAGCGCCGCGATGGAGATGGGCTCCTCCACCAGGGTGCGGCGGCAGGCCTCCTCGCAGGGGTGGGGGCACACGCGGCCTATTGAGGCCGGCAGCGGCAGCTTATCTTTGATCAGCTTAAGGGCCTCTTTGTACTCCCCGTTGGCGATGAGGCCCACGTAGCCCTGGCAGTCGGTCTGCGCGGGGCAGGCCAGCATGCAGGGCGGGCGGCAGTCGCCGCAATGGTCGCTGAGCAGCAGCTCCAATGTCGCCTTGCGGTTCTCGCGCACCCTGGGCGTTTCCGTATTGACGGCCATGCCGTCGGCGGCCATCGTGGAGCACGCCCGCAGGAGCTTGGGGCTCCCCTCGCACTCCACCACGCATAGCCCGCAGGCCGCGTAGATCTCCGCGCGGGGGTCGTGGCAAAGCGTTGGGATGTCGATCCCCCCGGCCCGGGCGACATCCAGGATGGTCTGGCCCTCGCGGCCCGTGAGCTCGACGCCGTTTATGTTGAGTTTGATCGCGGCCATGTCTTCTTCCTCCGAAACATGTGTTTATATATCTTTATTGAAAATATGCTCTCAGCCTATCAGCATATGCCTTGCGCTCCTCTGGCGGAAAAATCACCCCGCCTCTTTTATGCAAAGTATAGAGATTGTCGTTTTCATAGCGGGGAAACACGTGCAGGTGATAGTGCCACACATCCTGGTAGCCGCAGGGCTCGTTGTGCTGCCGGGTGGATACCCCATCGCAGCGATAGGCTTCTTTCATGGCCAGAGCTACCCTGCGGGAGAACGCGTGTATCTTCGCGGCCAGGTCATCCGGCAGATCGTAGATATTCTCATAGTGCCCATTGGGAATAACCAGCACATGGCCCTTGTTGTTCGGCTGGCCGCCGGCGGAGACGAAGGCCGTGATGCATTCATCCCGGTAGATCACGTCGTCCTGCTTGCTCCACACATGCTCGTTTTCAATGCCCCGGACCACCAGGCAGAAGGGGCAGACATACCCCTCGGGCGCGTGATTGTACATGCGCAGCCCCCTAAATTTTCGTCATCAGCATCCCCAGCACGATACCCGCCAGCAGCACGATCGTCGGCGCGCGGCTCTTGCTCAGCACAACCGACTGCGGGAGGATTTCGCCGAACACGGCGTAGAGCATCGCCCCGCCCGCCACGGCGAAAGAGAGCGCCAGCGCCGTGCTTGATATCCCGCCAACCAGCACGCCCGCCACTCCGCCCAGTGCCATAGGCAGGCCCGAAAGCGCCGTAATCAGTACGCTCTTCCATCTGCCCATGCCGCCGGAGACCAGCGGCGCGGTGATCGCCATGCCCTCGGGGATGTTGTGCAGGGCGAGCATCAGCGCCAACGTTGCCCCGAAACGCAGTTCGTGCGAGCCCGCCGCGCCGATCGCGAGGCCCTCCGGAATGTTGTGTATGCCAATGACAAAGAACATCAGCCAGCCGGAGCGAATGAGCTTCTTCTGGTCGGCGAGCATCTCGCTCTCGTGGTAGAACTCCTCGTAATTCCCATGGAACTTTCCCGCGTTGGAAAGCCTGTCCAGCAGATAGTTCAGGCCCATCACCAGCACGACACCCACCGCCAGGCCCGCCACCGTGATAGCCATGTTCGCGTGGGCGTTGGCCTCGGGAATCAACTCGAAGCACACGATGCTGGTCATCACGCCCCCGGCCAGGGATAGAAAGATGCTGATCCATTTTTCCGTGCGCTTGCCGAACAGCGCGGTGAACAGCCCCCCCAGGCCTGTCCCGGCCACGCCTGCCAGGGCGCTCATGAGAATGATTTTCATCTGGCCTCCAAGCACAGCCCAAACTCTTTCACCAGGCGCAAGAATTAATCCACCACCACAGCCTCAAACCTGCAAACTTCCCTGCACTTGCCGCACTTGGTGCACTTCTCCATGTCGATCACATGCAACTGTTTCACCTCGCCAGTGATGGCCTCCACCGGGCACTTGCGCTTGCACAGAGTACAGCCGGTACACTTATCGCTGATAGAGTAGGTCAGCAGCGGCTTGCACTGGTGGGCTGTGCATTTCTTGTTGAAGATATGATCCTCGTACTCATTCCTGAAGTACCGGATCGTGGTAAGCACGGGATTGGGGGCCGTCTGCCCCAGGGCGCACAGGGAGCCCGCACAAATTTGCTTCGAGAGGTCCTCCAGCAGCTCGATGTCGCCCTCGCGGCCATCCCCCCCGCAGATTCTGTCCAGAATTTCCAGCAGGCGCTGGTTGCCTACGCGGCACAGCACACACTTGCCGCAGCTCTCCTTCACGGTGAAATCCAGGAAGAAGCGGGCCATATCCACCATGCAGGTGGTCTCGTCCATCACCACCATGCCCCCCGAGCCCATGAT
>Ga0123353_10000348_pt1 | contig 56584 bp, 46 predicted proteins | sample TergutLab28metaG_3_FD_92763 | JGI IMG/M metagenome (GOLD analysis project Ga0123353, IMG submission 92763) | Labiotermes labralis P3 segment gut microbial communities from Petit-Saut dam, French Guiana - Lab288 P3 | ecosystem: Host-associated > Arthropoda: Insects > Digestive system > Gut ... | reverse complement strand
TCCACTGCTGGGGACTAAACTGGGATTTTGCGCTGCAGAAGGAAAGTAAAAATTGATCTGACTCAATGATCCTCCTGTATAGTTATACATTTGCGCGGGAGTAAAAGAGATACAACCATGAGAATAAAAAGTACCCACACCAAAATTGGCGTTACCAAGTCCTGCAATAGTGGCACCGGTGGCATAGTACTTTAATGTATAATCCGCTTTTGAAGCATTCTGCTCCGGAGCAACTTCCGGTTTTCCCAGTGTTACTTCTTGATTGTGTTGCACAAGATTTTGTGCGGTTAGGTAGCTCACACTTGCCATGAAGATGAGAGCTAAGAAAAAGATAATTTTTTTCATAATAAATTAAATTTGGTTAATAGATATTAATTGGTTTTTTATTTTTTTTGTTTGTTAGACTTCACACGGAATTAACGTGCAAAAATATATTTTTTTAAATATGTATATGAATATCGTGTTTTTTTTGTTTTTTTGGTAAAAAAAAGAGGGAGAAAGGAGGTTAATGGTTAATGGTTAATGGTTAATGGTTAATGGTTAATGATTAATGGTTAATGATTACTGTTGTTGCGTTAAATTTTAAAATGTTCATATAACTAATTACAATACAAATAAATATAAGCGTTCTTTGATTTTTTGATTTGAATTGATGTAATTTGGTATATTATAATTTTAGTAAGTTAAAAAAATAACAATAATTAAATGATCATACCGTTTTTCATCTGAAATCTTTACCGCAAAGGACGCAAAGATTTTACGCAAAGAACGCAAAGATATAATGTAAAAAAATGAATTTATATGATGGTATAAGACGAATCGTCAATAATTTATAGCATTCTGAGATAAAATCTCTGCGTCCTTTGCGGTAAATCTTTGCGTCCTTTGCGGTAAATCATTTTCAAAACTCCTCTGATAAAATTCTTAACAGAGCAACGTCAATTCAATCAAGATTTCAAAGAGCAATTATTATTATTTGTATGATAATTTTAACGCAACAGCAGTAATTAAGAATTAACAATTAAGAATTAAGAGAACTGATAACTGATAATTTTAAATCTTAAACTTTAAACCTTAAATCGTAAATCCTCTCACCTCGCACCTCGTACCTCTATTACCATTTTTATCGGCAGGTGGTCGGAATAACCGCCCAAATATTTTGGTCCCAAATAGGTGCGAAATGTTTTTACGCCTCCATACTTTTCATCGGCAGTCAATAGAAAGGGCGCATCAAAAATAATGGCTTCCCTGTTTTCTATTTGCCATTTGTTTTCATTATTGAGTAAAGATTTTGATACAATAAACTGGTCTAAACACCCCCAAAACTCTTGCGTTTTGTGAGTACCTCTGTTTTTTTTCGCAATTAAGGGAGCCATCAAATTAAATAAGGTTCCATTATCTATTCCATTTTCAGGATTTTTTGCTTGCAAGTAGGAGGTTAAACTTTCATCGGTGGGGTAGTCGTTCAAATCACCCATTATAATAATGTAAGCATTGGGGTTAATCCTTAACAATGAATCAACTTTATGGCGCACTACTTGGGCATAGTAGTTTCGTTTGGGGATAGTAGCGCCGTGCCCGCCAAACCGCGAAGTCCAGTGGTTTACAAACAGATGTAGCGTATCTTCGGCAAAAAGGGCTTTGGTATATAGGATATCTCTATTTTTTGTGTTGGGTTCAAACGGAAAAACAACAGGAACGGGGAAACTTTCTATAATTTCTATTCTATCGCTTCGATAGAGTAGCGCCACGCCTATCCCGCGCGGATCGGGAGAATTGTAATGCACATACCGATATTGATATGCTTTTAATCCGGTATAATAGCAGAGTTTTTTGAGCACGTTTGCGTTTTCAATCTCCGCCAAGCCTATCATATCGGGCGAATTCCATCCATTGATAGCCAAAAACACCTTAGCAATGTCGTTAAGTTTCTTATAAAACCGTTTATAGGTCCAATGGTAAAAACCGGAAGGGGTAAAATCGCCGTCGTTTTTTACCGGATCTTTTTCGGGGTCGAACAGATTTTCGACGTTGTAAAAAGCGATGCAGTAGCGGGAAGTTTCGGATTGGGCAGAAAGGGAGAAGGGAGAAAGGGAGAAGGGAGAAAGGGAGAAGGGAGAAAGGAGAAGGGAGAGAAGGAGAAGGGTGAAGGGTGGTTTCATTTAAAGTAATTTTTTCGAGTTGTTATTAAATTGGATATCATTGATGATAATTGTTTTAATTTTGAAAATAATCTCATGAAATCTTTTTGCACCCAAACCTTATTTTCACCTTATCAAACAAAAGACAACCTTAGTAGCAAGGATATAGCGTAATAAAAACACCTTATTACCTTATTTTTTTGGATATTAATAGTTCGTTGATAAATTTTTCTGAGCTATCTGCTATTGCGGTTGCTAAACCTTCCGTATCAATTTTTGGATTAAGAGAAACGAGGAAGTGTATGTAGAGATTATTGTATTCAATTTGCATAATTTGAGGTTTTTAATAAGGTAATAAGGTTATATTGTAGTTGTTTATTTGGTGCTACTAAGGTTGTCTTTTGTTTGATAAGGTGGAAATAAGGTTTGGGGCATCTAATACTTCTCCCTTCTCCTCTTTTTCAACGCCCCAAAGATACAACTATTATCCTTACATTCAGAAAGTTATAAATGTACAAAAAGTCGAAAAAAAAGCAATTTAATCTCAAAAAACTGCACTTTTTCATTTTACGCAAAATGTGAGAAGAGAAAATTTGGAAGGATTTTAGTACTTGTGAAGCATTTTTAATCTATTAGCGAATCAGTTCGTCGTTCCAAAGCTGTTTCAAGAACTCCTGCCATGGAAAAACCTCTATTTTATTATTTATAAGACGTTTGGTGTCATCAAAAGTAATGGCAATGAGTTTCGTATTGGGAAATTCTTCTCCAAAAGCAAGAAGCCCCTTAAATTCTTTCATTGACTTTTGTTTGGAGGTTTTAATTTCAATAGCTAAGTCTGCTTCACCAATCACAATATCAACTTCTTTGCCACAATTTGTACGCCAAAAGTAGATGTTTTTATAGCAATTATTATAGGAAAGAAATGCGCGAATTTCCATCAAAATAAAATGTTCAAAAAAATGCCCGTATTCTACACTCCCCTCCTGAATAACCAACATACGCCGAAGCGCCCGTGTTATTCCCATATCGAAAAAATAAAATTTAGAACTTTCAATGGGGGTTCTTTTAATTTTTTTGGTGAAAGGATTCAGCATAAATCCTAATAAAGTGTCTTGTAAAATTTGAAAATAATCTTTTACCGTTACCGAAGACACCCCACAATCTCGGGCAATACTTGAGAAATTAATGATTTCACTGTTTGAAATAGCAGCAACTTCTAAAAACCGATGAAAAGCAGGGACATTCCTTACCATGGCTTCTGCTTTTATTTCATGTGCCAAATAGTCTAATACATAACTCTCCAAAAATCGGGCAGGGTAGTTTGAGAAGTAATGCTGCGGGATAAGTCCATGATTCATAGCACGTAATAAATCGAAACCAATTCCTATTTCAGAGGAAGTAAGAGGAAACATTTCATAACGCCATGCACGCCCTCCTAATAGATTGGCTTTCATTCTAATCAGTTTTCGCGCCGAAGATCCGCAAAGAATAAATTTTGAGGAACTATTCTCAATACACCAATGTATTTCATCCAATAATTGAGGAATCTTTTGAATTTCATCCACAATAACCAATTCAGGATTTGTTGCTGTAATTTCTTCCATCAGTAAATTGGGCTTTATCTCATACTTCTGTGCTACATTGGTTTTTAACAAGTCAATATATAAAGCATCTTTGAATCGGTTTTTTAAATAGGTCGTTTTGCCTGTTTTTCTTGCTCCCCAAAGAAAGAAAGCGTTATTTTCTGATGTTTCAAGATTTAAAATTCTTTCCATTTTTTTAAACTGATACTTTAAATTTAATAGTTTTTTTTAAAGCGCAAAAATAGAAAAATAATCCAATAACGACTTTATAAATCTAAAATCGTAAATAAACTACCCCGTCGCCTTGCAGCGACACCCCTTCAAAATTTGAAGGGGATAAAAATTGTAAATCTCATGCCAATTTTACCCTCGGATCTAACCACCCGTAAATAATATCGCACAAAATATTAATTAACACCAATATAATGGAGATGTACAACAAGGTTCCCATGACGACGGGGAAGTCGTATTTTTCCAAGCCATCTACCATTAAAACGCCAATCCCTTTCCAGTCGAAAATATATTCTACAAACACTGCACCTGCCAACAGGGAAGCCAACCACCCTGAAATAGCCGTAACCACCGGATTGAGCGCATTTTTCAACACGTGTTTAACCAAAATGGTTCGATAGGGTAATCCTTTGGCGCGCGCAGTTCGGATGTAATCTTGCGAAAGCACATCTAACACCGAGTTTTTAGTAAGCTCCACCACCACTGCCAACGGTCTAATTCCCAGCGTGATGGCGGGGAGAATCAAGTTTTTCAATTCCAAATATACGCCGCTTCCGTAGTCATCCACAGCAAAGAGGCTGCCGATGAGGTTCAGGTGCGTAACATCGGCGAGCACAAAGGCAAAGAGCCATGCAAAGAGTATGGCGGCGAAGAACGAAGGCACCGACATCCCCAGCACGGAGAAAAAGAGCGCGACCTTGTCGAACCATGTATCTTTGTAAACCGCACACAGCACCCCGATAAAAATCCCAACCAGCAACGCTATAAAAATAGCCACAAACGCTAACAAAGCCGTTTTGGGAAACGCCTCCGCAATCATCTCTCCTACTAATCGTTTGCTTTGAAACGAGCGACGCAGATAGGGCTTCTTTAATACCAAAGATGAATTTGAAAAAGATAGGATTTTTAGATATTGGTAGTTGTTGGGATTCAAATAGAAAAAAGATTCCGTATCGGTGGTTTTGTACCATGCAATGGGCGACAAGTCGTTTAGATATCCTAAATATTGAATACCCACAGGCAGTTCAAGTCCTAACTCTTTGCGGATGGCGCTTTCCGTTTCAAGATCGGTGCGTTGTCCCAGCATCATGCGCGCGGGGTCTGAGGGCAGCACCGTGAACAAAAAGAACACTAAGGTAATCACGCCAAACATGACCAACAAGCCATACCCTAAACGTTTTAAAATGTAGCGCGACATCTGTTTTTAATTTTCGGCAAAAATATTTTTTTTCTTGTTTGTGTTTCAATTTTTTGGGATTCTAATACTTGTCGGACTTACAATCAGATAGTTTGTTTTCTTTCCGCAATCTTCCGCTTTCAGCATTTCTTTTTCTACCAAATCTTTCAAGTCCCGCAATGCCGTGTCAGTAGAACATTTTTGAAGTTTTGCGTAAAACGAAGTGCGTAATAATCCGATTTCTTTATCGTAGTTGTCATATAGGTAATTGATTACGAAACGTTGACGGCTATTGATCTGTTTGTCATTGTGTAATTCCCAAAATTTCGCCTTGTCCAGCACTATTTCAAGATTTTTTTCACTTGCAAGCAAGGCTCTTTCAAAGCAGTTCAGAAACCAAAGTAAATAATCTGTAATGTTGCTACTACCTTTTTGTGTTTTTTCAATAATGTTGTTGTAGTGTTTATGTTCTTTGTAAAGTTGGTTGGACATACTGTAAAAGCGAATTTTACTGTTATCACTGCGAGCAAGTTGCATATCCATAATAGCCCGTGCAATACGACCATTTCCATCTTCAAATGGGTGGATTGTTACCAACCAAAAATGAGCAATAAATGCTTTTAATAATGGGTCTATTTGTCCATTTTCATCATTAAACCAAGATAAAAAGCGGTACATCTCCTTTTCGATTCTCTTAGATTCTGGAGCAACAAAATGAACTTTTTCTCTCCCAAAAGAACCTGATACAACTTTCATACCTGCGGAGCGATATTGTGCAACATCAATTTTGTAAAGTCCGGAAAAACCTTTGGAAAACAATGCATTGTGCCAACCGAAAAGTCTATCTTCCGTAAGTGGGTCTGCATAATTTTGAGTAGCATCTAACAGAAGATTTACAATGCCCTCCACATCTTTCGAAACATTTATAAATTCAACATTTTCGAGACCAAGTTTGTTCGCAATTGACGACCTGACGTGTTCCGAATTGAGAAATTCGCCTTCAATTTTTGAGGAATCCACAACATCTAAAGTAAGCGAAATCAAGGTTGATTCTGTTTTTAAATCAAAGCCGAGATTTTGCATTCTACCGAGCAAGTTTCCCTGTAAATAGCGAGTTCTAACAAGCAACGGATAAATCAAGGTATTATCCCAAATAAAGTCTGTCCAATTATTTTTTTCGTGTATATACATAATGCACCGCAATTTTTGCGGCGAAAATAGATTTTTTTTATCGCACTCTCATTTTTTTGAAAATTTTTTATATATATAACACCCGTCCCTCCACATTACTATATCCCATTTCCCGAATAGCCTCGCAATATTGCTCTATTTGCTCTTTGTGGGAAGAATGGGGTTCTCCCGTTTTATAGTCAATTACTACCACTTTATCCTCTAAAAACACCACTCTGTCGGGGCGCAACAAGTTTCCGTTTGTAAACAAAATAGAGGTCTCATTCAATACTTTAACATTCGGGGCAAAACAGGGCGAGAGTGATGGGTCGTTCAAGATTTTATTAAAAAACAGAACCAAAACTTCTCTGTAAACCGTATCAACATGTTGCACCGCCAAGTCAATCTCTTCTTTATTTTGAGGGAAAGAGGTTAAAGAGGCGAGGTAGTTGTGGATGGAGATGCCGTAGGAGGTACGAGGTGCGAGGTGAGAGGTGAGAGGTGCGAGGTGCGAGGTGAGAGGTGGGAGGTGCGAGGTGAGAGGTGGGAGGTGAGAGGTGAGAGGTGCGAGGTGCGAGGTGTGAGGTTCGAGGTGTGAGGTGAGAGGTGTGAGGTGTGAGGTGAGAGGTGAGAGGTGAGAGGTGTTTTTTCCACCCCGTGCCTCGTACCCCGTACCCCATACCTCGTAGTCAGAACAAAATCCTGCCAAAAACTTACTGTAATTCCCGCGACTCGCATCTTCTTTTTCGGTAATAATGTGCAACTCTTTGCCGGCTCGGGTGTGGGCTACATACAACGTATTGAGCTTATCGGTAAGCGTTTTTAGTGATTCTTCTTCATATATATATTGGTAACGTTCAGGGGTTCCTTTTTTGGTTAAAGTAACCCAATTGTACGCCAAACCCGTAACTTGTTCATCATCCCGGAGCAGTGCATAGTCTTTCGTAAGAAACGGGTGATGCCTGCTAAACGGAAAAATCACAATCGGATACTCTAAGCCTTTGGATTTATGGATAGTAGAAACGGTAATGGCATCCATTCCCGAAGGGGTGGAGAGCGCCACCTCCTGCCCCTTCTCTGCCCACCACTCCAACAACAGAGAAATGGTTCCGTTGCGCTTCGCGATAAAACCTTCTACCTCATCTAACAACCTCATCAAAAACGGATTGTTTCCCGAAAAAGAATAGATTCTAAATATTTCATTAACTAATGTAAACAAAGGAAGAGCAATCAAATTTTTTCTATCAATATGAATATTAATATTTGATAAAAATTGTTGAAACAGTTCTTCTGTTTGAACATTCTGAATATGATCTTCCAACTCAAGTTTATTTTGTTTTACAAGATAATGAATGATAGATAGTTTTGCTAATTTATCCTTTTCCGAAACCAAATATTGCAAAGTGGCAATCAGCACATTTACTTCTGGAGATGTCGACAGTTGCAGCGATTGAACTGAGATAATAGGAATGTTTTGGGCAATTAAAAAAGCGCCGATAGTACTTGCCAAATCATTACTGCTTACCAATATGGCAATATCTTTGTATTCATAGCCCCGTTGCAGTGCATCTAAAACGTTTTCTAAAATGGGATCTACCACAAACTCTTGAAAAGAACACTCATCTTCCTCTTCTTGAAAACGTACCGTAACAATTCCGTCTTTGGCATCATTTTTAACTTTTTGTTTCACATCTTTATAATAGTTTTTAGCATGTTCAAAAGGGGCGCCTGGGTCTGTTAAATAATTAAAAAACTCATTATTAAATTCTATTACTTTTTTTGATGAACGATAATTGGTATCCAGCAACTCCACACTATAATCTTTGTCTTGTAGTGCGTAAGGTAAAACGTTCTCTTTATATCCTTCAATGTTAGAAAGTTTCTGTAAAATATCGGCATCGCCGTTGCGAAAACGGTAAATTGCCTGTTTCAGATCTCCGAAGAGAAACACTTTTCCCTGCTCGTTGAATCTATTATTTCCGGACAATGCGTTTTTAATGAGCGGGATTAGATTTTCCCATTGCAATTTGGAAGTGTCTTGAAATTCATCAATAAAGAAATAGGAGTATTGGTTTCCAATCTTTTCATAGATAAATGGAACATCATCCTCTTGACTAATTTTTTCGTTAATTAAAGCATTGGTTTCCGAAAGGAAGAAGAGATTATCTTGCGCCTTAATTTCATCCATAATTATCTTTAAATCAAACAACAATGCTAATTGAAACAGATTTCTTTTAAAAAAATCCAGTTCAGTTTTTTTTTCTTCAAGTTCAATATATACTTCAGATTTTTTTTCTTTTTTAGTAGTAAAATTTTTCATCTGCGCTTTTACCTGAGCGAGTTCGCGATTCATCTTTCTCTTCGCCTGTTCAAAATTTTTATTTTCAGATTCCTGAAGTTTTTTTAAAGGAAGGGTAACCTCTTCTTTCTTACTAAATTCCAATAATTTAAGAATTTCTCTTTCAATTTTCCATTTTCCTTTTTCCAGCATCAAATTATTCACTAAATCCAACACACGTTCAGTAAGTTGGGTATCTTTTTTAGAGATGCGGTTAATTAAAACGGCAACCGTTTCACGAAAAAAATCATCTTCGTTTACTTCCAAATTAAACTGATAGTTAAGTCCAAACTCGAAAGCAAACGCACGTAAAATGCGTTGAAAAAAGCTGTCGATAGTACTGATAGAAAACCGGTCGTATTCATACAAAATCTTCTTTAATAATATTTTCGATTGTTCTTTTATGTAATGATATTGTTTATTATCGGGTACTTGGTTTGCAATTTTGGCAGTAATTTGCTGATAGGTATGCTCATAATCGGATGAAATATTTGATTTAAAAGCAAAATGAGATAAAGTGTTCACGATGCGCGATTTCATTTCGGCAGTGGCATTATTGGTAAAGGTAATGGCAAGTACGTGGCTGAATTTATCGGGTTGCGGCAAGCACAACGACAGGTATTCCACCACTAAACGTGAGGTTTTTCCTGAACCTGCGGAAGCTTTGTAGAGGGTGAACATGGGAGCAGAATTTGCCGCAAAAATATGGGATTAATCTAATTTTCTACGTTGATACCATTTTTCATGAAGTACAAAGTTAAAAGAAAATCTAAAGTAGTTTTGTAAAATCAAATTGTTGCTTATGGTTCCTAACCTACTGTATTCAAACATTATATTAATAGATGATCGGGAAGTGATGGTACGAATGGGAAATCCCAATCCGGCAGCAAGTGCAAATTCGGAAATAGTTTGTTCATTAACAACCATATAGCCTGTAGAGATTCTTGTACCCAGCCGGAAATTAATTTTATTATAATATTTTGAAGAGGATGGATTGGGAACATATTGTACGCCAATTGCTGTTATCAAATTATCTTTAAAAGCATTTTTAGTATTAGACATATTGAACTGTTTCCAATTTTGCCAGGTTAGGTCTATAGAAGCGGTAAGTCTGTCTTTAAATCCGTAGGCAATTCCGCCGCCCACGATTTGGGGTAGTTTTACTGTACTTTTCACGGCATCTTTTCCCATATAAACCGTAACCGTATCAAACACCAAGTTTGGGGAATACTCTCCTGCATAAGCTAATACCAGCAAATTTTCTTTAGACCATACTTTAATTGGTTTTTCATATACAGCGCCTATGCTAAGAAAATGTTTGTCTTTAATTGTTGCCTGGTATTGTACACCGCCCGATATATTAATACCATCTAAATATCTAAAATTGGATATTACGGTATTCAGCATATTTTCCGCGCTATATTCGGCAAAACTTGAAGAGCTGATCGTACCGTAGAGATAGGAGAGTGATACGCCTAATGATAATCCTTTTACCACTTTAAAGGCATTTCCCCAATAGAGGAGTTGCACTCCACCGGTTCCACTGTACTGATTGCTCGCAAGTCCGAAAGAATCTACCTGATGTTCATATAAAATGCTATACCCTACATCGCTATAAGGCATAATTCCAACACTTGTACGCCAAAATTTTAAAACGGGCAATCCAATAGCTATATAGTCTAATTGACCGATCGTTCCTTTTTGCTGCAAACTGTCTGTTTTTAATTGTTGATTTATAATACTAAACGACAAGTCTCCGACGAATGAAAGCGAATCGAAAGCGGCAAAAGCTGCAGGGTTTTTAAAGTTAACGTAATAGGGATTTTGAAGCGCGTACCCAACGCCACCCATAGCACCCAATTGGTTATTTGAGCGTGGGGAGATGATCCCAATTCCATAATTTGAATAAGGCGAATTGATATCGTTTTGTGCAATACCAAAAATAAATATGAAATTTAGGATGAGAAAAAAGAAGCGTTGTTTTCGTGTATTACACATTATATTTAATGATTTCATGCAGACCTTTCAGTACCAAATTTGGAGCGGCGAATATCGTATTTTTTATTGACTTTTGCAAATATGGGGCATCGCCTCCGGTAATCAGTACAACAACGTTTTCATAATTAGCCTTATAATTTTCAATAAACCCTACCATTTCACAGCACATTCCATTGATAACCCCCGATAAAATAGACTCCTCAGAGTTGGTGCCCAAGAACGGTCGCGAACAATTTATTGCCCTTAGTAGCGGGAGATTTTTCGTTTTTTTGTGCAGTATTTCGAAACGCATTTTCATTCCGGGCGATATAGACCCGCCTATATATTCTCCTTTTGCATTTACAAAATCGAAAACCAAACAGGTTCCGGCTTGTATGGAGAGTACATTTTCGTTGGGAAACAGCGCTGCAGCGCCAACCGCATTGGCAATTCTGTCTAATCCCAATGTTTCAACACTTTTGTACAAAACAGTAATGGGTAATGGGGTTTGGTGCGAGTAGGGGATCATTTTGGTTTTCAGGGCAAGAAAATCTATCACGTGTGCATCTACCTCAGCCACAGAAGAGATTATAGAAAATTCTATGGGAAATTTGTGGATAACAGAAGTAAGGAGCTCTTCTGAGATAAGCGGATAAGACTGATTATACACTATTTCATCGTTGCTAAAAACAGCGATTTTATGTAAACTGTTGCCAATGTCGAGGGTTAGATTCATGTATTCTTTTTATCTTTATATATGCTGCTCTTTCAAGTCGTAAATTGTTTATCTTCACGTTTCTACCCCCTGTTTCCGCCAGCGGGGGATATTATCATTTCATCATCTAATCGTCTCATCATCTAACCACTAACCCCTACTTAAACACCACCTTCCCCCTGTTTTCCTTTTTGCCGTTTGACAATACCACCAAATAAACGCCTTTCGCTTTTTGTGTTATGTTGAAACTACAATCTTCTGCTTCATTGTTTAAATGTACCATGTCATTCCATTTCTAATACTTTCCATAGTAATACCAAGAGTTATACATTCTGCAAAATCGTATGCTTTTTTTCCACCTCCTTTTGGCTTAGATTCTAATTTTGTAACTTTATAATTTGTTACTACCATTTTTTGCGTTGTTTGGCTCACACTATCATAATACGTCCATTCTGAACCTTCCTTAAAGCAAAACAAATCTTTTACTAATTGGTTTATAGGTGCAACGTGTTCTTTGCGACAAGCTGAGCATAGCAATAATAATACTATCGCTGTGCAACACAAAGCCATTAAAATTCTTAATTTATTCATTATTTTTCTCCTTTCTTTATTTTTGCTTCAACTTTACACATTATATAATCTAAATTTTTCTCTTTTCACATTGATATGATGCTCTAAGCTATCGGATTGTGCCTTAACTGTTCCCATAGTCCATAAAATGCTTGATAGTACTATATATTGTATTTTTTTCATTTTTTTCCCTTTCTTATTTTTCAAAATAAATATCGTTAATATTCGTAATCATGATTAATGGCACTACATGGCAACAATTGTTAGTGGGAAAATTACATAACCCTAATATCCCTTTAATAAAGCATTTTTTTGTCAAATCAGAAGAATCTATTATTGCTGGTACTTGATTTGCAGCTTGTAGTATAACATGAGAATTACCACCGTTAGGGTTAGAGTTTCTATCGGCAACTAACTCCCACCCCATAAATCCATTCTTAATCCACCCATATACCATAATTTCTTTATTTTCATCTTCTTGTTTTCCGGGACACTCCTGATGATAATTCCAATACACAGTATAAACGTCATTGTAATTTTCCCAATCAATGAGTTTTAGATTTTTTGGTTTTTTTTCTAAACAACTTTTTTCGCAAGCTGTAAACAGCAATACGATTGCTGTGAATACTAAAATTATTTTTTTCATCGCAATCCTCCTTTCTTGTTTTCAATTTCAGAGAGGCGTTTTTGTAAATCATCAACAAAAATCAAGATTTTTTTCATAATGAACAAGTTTAAGGTTAATAATAATGTTGCGGCAAAAGAAAGAAAAAAAACAACACAAAATATAATCTTTTTTTTTAAAAAACCTCAGCCACAGATTATACCCTCAACTTGTCCCGATTTGTCGGGATCATCTAATTCACCACCAATTTCACAGTTTTCTCCCCTACTTTTACAAAATAGATTCCACTATGGAGATCGGAAATATCAATTTTTTGAGACTCCTTACCTTCCGCATGTACCAATTTTACTACTTGTCCGAAAATATTATAAAACTCAATATTGCCTATTCCCAATTCATCATTCATAATTCGTATTTCAACAAAATGTTTTGCAGGGTTAGGAATTATTTGTATTGATCTATTTCTATCATTTTCAGTTATTTTATTAATAACCTTAAATTCTGCATGAATGGTATGTGAAGCATTCACGTTATCAAACGAATATTCTGTTTCCACGCCTATACTTACAGCATCTACAACAACATCGGATATTTCGTAATCTTCGTTTGGGGTTATGATAAATTTCTGATTTTTTCCACTGAGAATGGCGATATTTCCTGAGGGAGAGATTTCGCCTCCTGCTGATGCGGTTGCTGAAATGGTATAGTAAGTACCTTGCGCCCAGCTTGCCTGAACAGTTAAACTTGTAGTATTGTTCCAAATGGTTTCCTCATTGAAGATGGTTCCACCGTATCTCCAATAATTAAATACAAAGCCGGGTCTTTCGGGTATAGGGAGTTCTCCGACAGGTAATCCAAACGTTACTTGCTTTGAAGTGGGGTTTACTGTACCTTCACTACCGGGGTTAAAAGTAAGGGTATAGGTATTGGGTTGCCATTGGGCATAGAGTACCATATCTTCTGAAATCGTTATAGATTGTTTATCTTCGTAATCAGTACCCGATCCGTCTTGCTCAGTATTCCAATTGGCAAACACATAGCCTTCTCTTGTAAAAATATTTGTTCTTAAAGGTTGTGCAATATCTGGGAGAAACATCTGATTTCCCATATTTCCCGTGCCACCGTTCGCATTAAAAGTAACATAGAGGGCATCGGGGTTCATACCGGGCTGTTCCCAGCCCATATCCATCAATATACCTAATTTTCGGGGTCCAATTGTATGTAATTTCCAACCTTGGTTAAGAGCATATTTCATAAAAGTTGTGAAAATTACAGAATTATCCCAGTGAGAAGTGCTGGAACCTCCCTGCCATGAAGAGGGCGCATACATTTTTACTCTTACATTATTATTGGCTGCAAGCAAGTTTGAGCCCGGAGCGCCCGCATATAAATTATTGCTTACAAACAAAGCTTGACGTTGGCTTTGCGTTAATTCCGTTATACAAGAACCATTGGTGCCTTGAAATAATTGGAGGTCGAAAATGCCCGGATCATTGGTGTAAATTCCATTGTTGCCGCTCGGACTTGTTACTGCAAAAAACCTCCCATCTTGTCCACACAAAGGGTAGAAACCCAATCCGTGGGTTACTTCGTGCAACATGACAGTAATCCAATCTAATTGGTAGTAGCTGGGGTTTCCGGTGGTTCCAAAGTAAAAATTAAAATTCGTATTCATTTCTATTTTAATGTCTCTTCCCGAAGTAACATCATAGCCTATCAGTTGATTCCATAAAGAAGACGGATACCATGTATTTGCCGGAGAATTGGGCGCTTGATTGTTATTGTTATTAAAGTTTTGCATACGGAAAGATTGACCAATCACATTTCCGCCTCCCAAATTTTTAAATTCAACGCTAATATCAACCGCAACCGTACCTGCCAGCGTTGCGCTCCAAATTCCCAAAGCATACTCTGTAGCGGCTATTTTGGTTGCATCCATGTTAATAGCGGTTAAAGCAAAGGGCAATTCTCCTCCTACATTGATCACATTATTGCTGTTATCGGGGTTGAAATGTTCGTCATACGTACATAACGTACCGTCGGGGAGTTGGTACATATAGATATAATAACTCCTCTCTTCTTCCCATTGTGCGGCAAAACGTTGAAGTTCCGGATCTTCAGGATTGGCAATGATAAGTTGCGGATTTTGTTTGAAAATATGTAGAATTTGGCGATCTCTCGGCAACGCTTCTTTCACATTCTCCTTTCCCCCGTAAAAATAACGGGGAATATAAACTTCCGCATCAGAAGTAGAAACAGATGAAACGCTTTTTACCGAAAAGTCGGATGATGTTTCCATCACCAAATAGCGATTGGCATTACCCAAGGCTCCCTGTTTCAATTCCTTAATAAAGAAAGGTGCTAATTGAAACTCGGTACGTTGTAGAGACGCTACCGATTGCATCTCTTCCGCCGGGTTTATCACTACATGGCTCCCCGTTTCTTCATTTAAAATAATGATTTGGGTGTTTTGTACCGATGATAAAGAAACAGGAAAAACATCTCTGTTGTCGGTATTTCTTATCATTGACAATGATGAAATATCTGCATCTACGATTTGTTGTCTTACAAGTAATATTTTCTCACTCGACAAATGGTTATAGCTTACCGAGAAAAGGTGTTGTGCATGGAGAGAAGCGGAACTCAACGCAAACCCCGCAATTGCTATAAAAAGCAAAAAGATTTTTAAAAAACTGAAATTGTTCATAAAAGGTATATTTTAATATGTAACTACTAATTCTTAATTTCTACTAAGGGTGCTTTTGAATATAAGGGTTCAATGAATATCTCTTAATTCTTTTAATTTTTAATTCTTAATTCTTAATACACCACTAATTTCATAGTTTGATAGCCCACTTTTACAACATAGACTCCGCTATGAAGGTCGGAAATATCAATTTTTTTATACTCTACACCATTCACAGGTATTATTTTTACCAACTGACCAAAAAGGTTATAAAACTCAATGATACCCATTTCTAATTCATCGTTCATCATTCTTAATTCAACAGAATGGGTTGCGGGATTAGGAATCATTTGCAGTGTGGGTTTTTGTGGGTTATCCGGAATTGATTGAATCATTTCCCATTTTGCTCCGGCAATCAAGTCCATCGTAAAATTCCAAATGGTATTTTCATTAATGGGTCTTGTGCTAATTTTCCATTCTTTGAAAATATATCCCTCTTTCACAGGAATTGGGAGTTCTCCAATAGGTTTATTGAAAGTTACTTGTTTTGCGGTTGGGGAAACTGTACCACCAAAAACATAAAATGTGAGTGTATAGTCATTATTATCCCATTGGGCATACAGATCCAAGTCTTCATCAATCACAATATTCTCTTTCTCTTCATACGCATCGCCGGAGCCATCGGGTTTTGTGTTCCACTTAAATAGATGGTAGCCGGATTTTCCAAAGACATTCATTTTTAAATCTTGGGGAACATTTGGCAGGAAGGGTTGTGGAGGTCTCTGACCTACGCCGCTGTTAGGATGAAAATTTACGAAAACAGTATTGGGGTCAATTTCGGGGGCTCTCCAACCCATATCCATAAACACGCCCATTTTTCTATCGTTAAAGGTATGTAAAGGAGAGGCATAGGCGTATTTCATAAACGTTGGAAAACTCACGTTGGAATCCCAATGGTGTGTACTTGATCCGGAGCTGTAATAATACGGAGCATACATTTTAACGCGAACGCCATTATTGGCATTTAATAAATGAGACCCCGGTGCGCCGGCATACAAATTACTGCTGATAATTAAAGCGGCTCGTTCGGATTCACTAATATCCGTAATGCAAGGTCCTGTAAGACCTTGAAATAGCTGCCGGTCAAAAATTCCGGGATATTCACCCCAGAAGAATCCGTCCGGAGCACATGTGGAAAAGAAGCCCAAGCCGTGTGTTGCTTCGTGAATCATAATGGTAACATAATCTATTTGGGTAGTAGCACCATCTAATCCAAAATAAAATTTATAATCGGAATTCATCACTATATTAATATCTCCTTCCGTTTCAAAAGCATCATACCCAACCATTTGATTCCATAAAGCAGAAGGGAACCAGGTGTGGGTTTCAGTATCAAGGTAACTAGGGGGAAAGTAACTCATCCCCAACACGCCTTGTCCTAAAGGGATAAAGTTTACACCAATATCAACTATAACAGTCCCTCCCAACTGGTAGCTCCAAAGTTCCAAAGCAAATTCCGTTGCTAAGCGTTGTGTTTCATTCAACGCACCATATAAATTAAATTTCAAAAAATCGCCTATTTCATCTGAACTCTTTTCATTATCATTACTAAAATGTTCATCATAAGTAGCTAAGGTTCCATCGGGCAATTTATACGTATATACATAGTAACTCATTGCTTCTGCCAATTTCGCAATATCACTTTGATATAAAGGATCATCAGGAAACTCTGAAATGATTTGTGGCTTTTGTTTGTAAATAGAAATAATCTGCCTGTCTTGTGGCAACGCTTCCTGAACACTCTCTTTTTTTCCATACAAAAAGCGTGGAATAAGCACATTACCGAATGAAGCTGGAATGGAAGCAAGATTTTTTACCGAAAAATCCGGAGTAACTTCGATCAATAGATAGCGATTTGCATCTCCTAAAACTCCTTGTTTCAGTTCTTCAATGAAGAAAGGTGCCAATTGAAATTCGGCGGGTTGGAGAGAGGCTATCCATCGCGTCTCTACAGCTGGGGTTATCACTACATGCGCCCCGTTTTGTTCATTCAAAATAATAATTTGGGTGTTTTGTGCCGGTGAAAGAGCAACCGGATAGATATCTTTGTTATTATTATTTTTCATTAGAGAGAGAGTAGTAATTTCCAAACTCTCAGCTTCATGGATGAGTTGAGATAGATTTTCTTGCGGTAAATTGTTTTGAGTAACAGAAAACAGGCGTTGCGCATGAAGCGCTCCGGTGCCTAAAGTTATCCCAATAGTGGCTACAAAAAGTGAAAAAACTTTTAGAAAATTAATTTTGGTCATAAACGTTTATATTTCATTATATTATTTTATTTTGAAATTCCATGTAATAGAAGGAATTATAGGGAACAGGCTCATTTTGTAGGCTTTTGTCGTCATATCAAAAACAGGGGGTTGTGCATTAAGATCAAAGTTAGTAGTGCTGTCATAAAAGATAAAGAAAGGGTTCTTTCGATTATAGACGTTGTAAATAGAGAGACTAAGACCTGTTTCAAAGTGTTTTCGTTTAACAATATTCCAGTTTACGGAAATATCCAACCGGTGATAAGGGGGCATGCGGTAAGCGTTTTTATCGCTGTATTCTGTAATGATGTTGCCGTTAAAAAGGTAGTATCCCACCGGAATCGTCATGGTATTTCCACTTGCAAAAACCCAAACCGTAGAAATAGAGAGTTTATTGCGAATAACATCAAAGTTCAGGCTGATGGAAACATCGTGGCGGCGGTCATATTTTGCCCAAAACCAATTCTGGGTATTCAACTCCGAAAATTTTCTTTTAGTATAAGAGAGGGTATAGCCAATAAATCCGGTAAACCATCCTGTATTTTTTTGGAGGAAAAACTCAACACCCCACGAATAGCCTTTTCCCTGTGTGAGTATTTGATCAGGATTTACCTGTAAGAATGAAAGATCCAATCCTTCTTGATATTCCGATAGATTGTTCATTTGTTTATAATAGGCGTCAATATAGGCTTCAAACATGTTTTTATTAAAATTTCTAAAAACACCTAAAGAGACTTGATGACCCACCTGAGGTTTAATAAAAGAGGTACTGGGCATCCAAACATCGGTGGGCAGCGAGATGGTAGCTAAAGAGATTTGATGCAGGTATTGGTAATTTAAAGTATAAGACACTTTTAAAGAGGTGCTGGGATCAAGTAAAAAACGTGCGGAAAAGCGAGGCTCTGCATGATTATACTGTTTGGCAATCTGCCCGGACTTATATAATATAGAATCTAAAATTTGCAACTGGTCATCCAATATATAGCGGGTAAATTTGCCAATATGCGAAAAGTGGGAGTAGCGCAATCCGTAACTTATTTTAAGCCATTTTACAATATTCCACTCATCATTGGCATAAATAGCCAATTCATTGGCATAGAAAGGCTCCGACTTTGGAATCGTGAGATTGTTGCTTTGCCCTGCTTCCACTTCGTAATCGGACGGGAAAAATGTGTGAAAAATATAGTGAACCCCGAATTTTGTGTTATGGTTGGGATTTGGTAGAAAAGTAAGTTCCGATTTTATCGCATAATCTCTTATTCCTGAGTATATCCCAAAATTATAAACCCCCTGTTTCATCTCTGTTTTAAATTGATAATCGCTAAAAGTGCCGGATGTATTTAAAAACAGTTTGGGAGAGATGATGTAATTCCAACGAATCGAGGCAGCGCCATTGCCCCATTGAAAAACAGAATTTATATTTCCATTTTTTGATTTAAAACCATACACATCATTTCCATAGTAGCCTCCAATATAAATCCTGTGTTTATCATCAATAATGATATTAAATTTGGCATTCAAATCATAGAAATAAAACTTAGCGCCTTTCAGTGGAGAATCTTTTTTTAGAAAAGGTTGCGCAATCCAATCAATATAAGTTCTTCTCCCTGAAATAATGAAAGAGGCTTTATTTTTTTTAATCGGACCTTGAAGGGTAAAGCGAGAAAAAACGATTCCGATTCCACCGTCTAACTCATAATTTTTCATATTTCCCTCTTTTTGATGCACATCAATAATAGAAGCCAATCTCCCGCCGTAGTTGGCAGGCATCCCCGACTTAACTACCTCAACACTTTTCAGAGCATCGGCATTAAAAATAGAGAAAAATCCGAACAAGTGTCCCGGATTATAGATGGGGGTTTCGTCTAACAGAATGAGATTTTGGTCGGCATTTCCGCCGCGCACATAGAAGCCGCTATTTCCTTCCGTGCCCGATTGGATACCCGGAAGCAGTTGAATAGATTTAAGCACATCCACCTCGCCCATAAATGCAGGCATCGCTTTTATGGCTTCTATTTTCATCTCCACTTTACCCACATCTACTGCGGTTACATTTCTATCGGCAGCCTGACCGGTAATCACTACTTCATCCGCAGCAAAAACAGCAGGCTCCATTTCAATATTTCTCTTTTGATTAGAAGTAATAGTGATATTTTCGGTCATCTGTTTATATCCTAAATGACTGACATTTAAAAGATAGTATCCTTTTTCAACGGTAATAGAGAAGAAACCGGAATTATTGGTAACGGAGCCATGGGGAGGGGTTGTAGAGAGCGTATCTTTTAAGATGACATAAGCGCCGGTAATTGTTTCTCCGTTGATCAAATCTTTTACCACGCCGGAAAGTGTAACCTTTTGGGCATATAAAGCACTAATTGATAGTATTATAAAAAGTAATATTACCGCTTTTTTCATAATGGGGCGCGAATATAGGATTTTTTATTCGCTCTTAATAAAAAAAGCTATTTTGGCTAATTCTTTTTTCTTGTGCTGGAACAAAAGATTTAGCCGCTATTTAATTGCCGTTTCAATAACCCCATCACATATTTTTTTTGCAAAAATGTTATTATATCAACAAAAAATGTTTTTTTGTACACATTTTTAATAAAATATCTTTTTATGTTTGATGTTTCCAAAATCAGAATCGTTGATGATTTTCCTAAAAAAGGAATAAAATTTTATGACATTACTACAGTATTAAATGACGCAAGATCTTTTCAAGAACTTTTTCAAGCGCTGTTGGTCAAAGCGCGGTTTTTACAACCCGATGTCATTGTAGCATTGGAGGCGCGGGGCTATATTTTTGCACCGGCTTTAGCGCTGGCATTGAATATTCCGTTTGTCCCGATCCGAAAAAAAGGAAAATTGCCTTACAAAACATTTTCCGAACAATACGCGTTAGAGTATGGTACAGAAACTATTGAAATTCATCAAGATGCCATGTTGCCAAAGCAGCGTGTCTTAATTTGTGATGACATATTGGCTACCGGAGGCACTGCCGCCGCTGCCGCAAGATTGGTACACCTCTTTAACCCCAAGAGCATAGATTTTCTGTTTTTGATGGAGCTGGCATTTTTAAAAGGCAAAGAAAAAATTGCTGATTATCATGTTGAAAGTCTAATTATTTTATAGTATTAAATTATACCTGTAAATTTACAAGTATGAATTAAGGTGTGATATATTTTATATTTTTGCCGCCTTATTGCCATGGTGGCGGAATTGGTAGACGCGCCGGTCTCAAAAACCGGTGAGGTAACACTCGTGCCGGTTCGATCCCGGCCCGTGGTACAATGGAAAACACCAACCGTTTTATTTATAAGTGGTTGGTGCTTTTGCTTTTATATTTGTTGACTAAATGTGAACACAATCATTGAATTACATCTGAAACCAAAACTTTTGTAAGTTTAGAACACCCCAAAATATCTTCGGGCAACAGAAACTCTTCCCGAAAAGCAGGATACGAACTTCTTCTTCCTTCCGAAATATCTATTCCCGCATATTTGTAAACAAAATATATCAGTTCGGTGCAATACATTTTGGATGAATCTTCCAAATCATACTGGTGATCGAACAATAGTTTTCTTTCAAACAGAATTTTAGCTTTTTGCGCTGCTTGAAATCCTATAGATTCCATCGTATCCAAACGAAAAATGGCACCGGCAACCGCTCTATCCGGAGCAAAAAATTGGGATAGAAATTCTTTTTTTATGATCTCTTCCGGATTGTTTTTGTCTGTTTCGCCCGGAACAGCATGTATCACTTTCCAATCTAAACTATCTTTTACAATAATACCGATATGGGAATACCCTCCTTCTTTGCCTGCAAGTAATACTACACGACTGGCAATACTTATCCCTCTGCGAAAAACAATATCCCCTTCCTGCAAAATATTTTCATCTATCTGAAAAGAAAAAGTAGAATGTGGTTTACATCCTACTATAAAAAAAACACCAAATAGTGTAAGCACTGTAAATATTATTCTCATCCTTTAATAGAGAAATCTATTTTCCATTCTCCATTATTTTTCACGGCTTTCATGGTTTCTTCCTTTTCAATATCGCCTTCATAAAATAGTTTAACTTCTACCTTTCCAGACACGACATTTCCCTCATCATCTTTTTCAACTTCTTCGGAAATAATTTCATAGCTTTTAAGTTTGCCGTCTTGGGTGTATCCTTGCTCTAATTTTGCTGCAAGCCCTTTCAATTCGGCTTCTTTAACTTCTTCTTTAAAGTAGAAGCATTTTACGGCTTTATCATAATTTCCGGCTTTAATACAGTCTAGGTATTCTTTTACAACGCCCACCGGAGAATCTGATTTTGGGGAGGAGGAACAAGCTGCAAACGCCAAAGCGCACAGCGCTAATACAAATAGTTTTAATTTTTTCATGTTGATTTTTTTTAGTTAATAAAATAATGAGCCGCAAAAATAGAAAAAAGAGTTTTAACATATCAAATATTTTCATTAACCATTTTTTTTATTTTTGCCAAATTTTTTTGATGTATGACCTCTCTAATTAAAGGAAAAATCTCTCAAATTATTGGTGCGGTGGTTGATGTTCAATTTGAAGAACATAGCGAACTTCCTAATATTTATGAAGCATTGGAGATTACCAAAGATAATGGCGATAAAATCATCTTGGAGTGTGAACAGGATATCGGCGAAAATACGATGCGCTGTATTGCCATGGAATCTACCGACGGCTTGCGCCGCGGTATGGATGTGTTGGCATTAGGCCACATGATCTCTATGCCCACCGGTAATATCAACGGCAGACTCCTCAACGTAATTGGAGATGCTATTGACGGCATCGGAAAAGTGGAATCCAAAACCCGCAAAGATATTCACCGCGACCCCCCTACTTTTGAAAATCTATCTACCTCTAAAGATGTGCTCTTTACAGGAATTAAAGTGATTGACCTGATTGAGCCTTATGCAAAAGGAGGAAAAATCGGACTGTTTGGAGGAGCCGGTGTGGGGAAAACAGTATTGATTATGGAGATGATTAACAACATCGCCAAAAAATATTCCGGAATGTCTGTATTTGCAGGGGTAGGAGAACGTACCCGCGAAGGAAACGACTTGCTGAGAGAGATGATCGAATCGGGCGTTATTCGTTACGGAGAAAAGTTTGAAGAGAGTATGAAAAAAGGAGGATGGGATTTGGCAAGCGTGGACAAAGAAGAGTTGGCAAAATCGCAGTGTACTATGGTTTTCGGGCAGATGAACGAGCCTCCGGGTGCACGTGCCCGCGTAGCACTCTCAGGACTTACCGTCGCCGAATATTATCGCGATGGCGACGAAAACTCGGGCGGTAGAGATATCCTGTTTTTTGTGGACAATATTTTCCGCTTTACCCAAGCCGGATCAGAGGTCTCCGCATTGTTGGGCCGTATGCCCTCCGCGGTGGGATACCAGCCTACTTTAGCCACCGAAATGGGAATGTTGCAAGAACGGATTACCTCTACAAAAAGAGGATCTATTACTTCGGTACAGGCTATTTACGTTCCCGCCGACGACTTGACCGACCCCGCGCCCGCAACCACTTTCTCCCACTTGGACGCCACTACCGTACTAAGCCGTAAAATCTCAGAATTGGGTATCTATCCCGCGGTGGACCCGTTAGATTCTACCTCAAGAATCTTAACCCCGGATGTGGTGGGAGAACTGCACTACAATACTGCCCAACGGGTAAAAGAAACCCTGCAACGCTATAAAGAACTTCAAGATATTATTGCCATTCTGGGGATGGAGGAGCTTTCGGAAGAGGACAAGAAAATAGTGCACCGCGCCCGCAGAGTTCAACGCTTCTTGTCGCAGCCGTTCCACGTGGCAGAACAGTTTACCGGAATGAAAGGCGTGTTCGTCCCAATCGAAGATACTATCAAAGGCTTTAATATGATTTTAGATGGTGAATTGGATCATTTACCCGAATCGGCTTTCAGTTTTGTAGGTACTGTGGAAGAAGCCATTGAAAAAGGAAAAAAAGAGATGGAAGCCGCTAATGCGTAAACTATGATAGTAGAAATTATTACACCCGACAAAGAGTTATTTTCCGGAAACACCTCTCTAATACAACTTCCGGGGTTGGATGGTTTGTTTGAAATCTTGGAAAACCACGCCCCTATGATAGCCGCTTTAAAACAAGGAAAGATAAAACTCGTTTCTGAAGGAGAAACCCTCTTTTTTGAAATTGTCGGAGGGGTGGTTGAGGTCTTAAAAAATAAAATACAGGTGTTGGCGGAATAAGATTTTTCGTGTTTATTTGCAACATCAAAAAATAAAAAAATAGGAGGTTTATTTTGTTAAAAGGCAGACATTTAATTGATCCATCAGATTTTTCTCGCGAAGAGTTTCGCGAATTATTCGACTTGGCGCACCAAGTTGTTAAAAATCCTGAAAAGTTTAATAAAAGTTGCGAAGGTAAGATTTTAGCAACTCTTTTTTATGAACCCAGCACACGCACGCGCTTCAGTTTTGAGGCGGCAATGCTGCGGCTGGGCGGCTCTATCATCGGCTTTTCCGAACCCAACTCAAGCTCGGTGGCTAAAGGTGAAAGTATTGCAGATACCATCCGCACAATTGAGTGCTATGCAGATATTGCCGTTATGCGCCACCCTAAAGAGGGCGCGCCTCGCGTGGCAAGCCAGTGGCTCTCTTCCATGCCGCTGATTAACGCCGGAGACGGCGGCCACCAACACCCCACCCAAACACTAACCGACATCCTTACTGTGGAATTGCTGAAAGGAAATGTTGAAAACAAAGTGTATGGGTTTTGCGGCGACCTGAAGTTCGGGCGTACCGTACATTCTTTTATCAAATTCCTGCGCAACTATCAAGGAGTCAAGTTAGTACTTATCTCACCAGAAGAACTGCGCGTTCCCGAATATATTCGCGAAGAGATTATCAAGAAAAATAATATTACTTGCATTGAGGCAGATAAGATGGAACCCTACATGAAAGAGATGGATTTCTTGTACATGACCCGTGTGCAACGCGAAAGGTTCTTCAACGAAGAAGACTACATCAGGCTGAAAGACCGTTTTATTCTCGATAAGGAAAAAATGAAATATGCCGGTCCTGAAACCTATATCTTGCACCCACTGCCTCGCGTGAACGAAATTAGCATTGAAGTTGACCAAGACCCGCGCGCCCAATATTTCCAACAGGCAAAAAACGGAATGTTTGTGCGAATGGCTTTAATATTAAAACTGTTAGGAATCTATTAAAAAAAAAACTATGCTACAAATTACCAGTATCGAAAAAGGAATTGTGATTGACCATATCCCCGCAGGTTTCGGAATAAAGTTGTTTCATTACTTAAAATTAGACAAAGCCGACTATACAGTGGCGCTCATTATTAACGCCTACAGTGAAAAAATGGGCAATAAAGATATTATCAAAATAAATAACGAAATTGATTTAGATGTGGATTTTCTAGGCTTAATTAATCCGGATATTACCATTAATGTGATTGAAAATGGAAAGATTATCAGAAAAGTGAAACTTAAAGTTCCTGAAAAAGTGGTGAATGTGATTCAATGCAAAAACCCTCGCTGTGTTACCTCTATGGAAAATTATGCCGATCATGTTTTCCATTTGGTTGACCCCGAAAAACGTTCTTACAGATGCGATTATTGCGATGATATTGTGATCCCGCATACTATTTAAGATTTAAAATTTGAGATTTAAAATTTAAGATTTGAGATTTTAGGTTTAAAGTTAATGTGCATTAATTATCAGTGATTTACAAATCTATGGTACAAATAATGCACAACAACTATATAAGTATTTATATAATATAATATAATACACTCATAATTAATTGTTTAAATCATTATTCATAACCAATGATAAATAACAACGTCGAAAATAAAGTTTTTATCGAATTTAGTTAGTTTTTTTAATATTTTGGCGCAAACCACTATAAAAAAAGCCGCTCGCGGCGGCTTGTCATTGGTAAAGAAATGAGGCTAAAACAGCCTTTTCGTTTTCAACCTCAACACAAAGAAAATGAGTAAAAACAGAATGGCAACCAGGGCGAAGCGCCCACACCATACCTGAAAGTTCTGCCACCCTGTTAAAGGCTTCCTTGGGAGCAGCTCTTTGGCTTTTGCGGCGGGTGGGTAGTTGTTGGAGGTTTCTCGCTCCGCTCGAAATGACGGCAGCGCAGGGGCAAAAGACAATGTGCTGCGGCAGGATGGGCAAAAAACGTGACGCAAAAAAACAACAGAAGGGTTGGCGTGGGGGGGGATCTTGCTTATAGCTAATTTATTGCGGTGGATCCGCTTCAATTTGTTTATTTTCTATAAAATCAAACAGCGTTAATTTTCTAATCTCATAATATTTTGACCAGATTTTTTGTAAAGTTTGGATGTAGCCTATTTGGGAGTGATCTCTTTCATTTTGCGCTACGGAGTAATCCAGAAATCCTATTTTACCGCCTAAAAAACGTTCTTTGCTCATTTCGTATCGCTTTTGGCTTAACTCTATTGTTTTTTGAACGACTTGTAGCTGTGTGGATTGGATATTGTATTGATTTACTGTATTATTTACTTGCCGTTTAAAGTCCAACTGCTCCTGATCTATAGTTAACGAAACATTAGATAATTGCAATTCTGCTATTTTTCGTCTAATTCTGACAGTACCCCAATTCAAAATCGGGATATTTAAATTGAGCGTTATTTGCTCTTGGTCTAGAGGACTTTTATATGCTTCCTTCAATTTGTATGCGCTTTGAGAAAGACCCAAAGAAGCATATAAATCAATCGAAAAACTGTTTTCCGATTTGGCACGTGCGACTTCTCTTTGTGCTTCCAACAAACGCCGTTTGTGGGCGATTTCCTGCGAGCCATTGGCAACAGCCTGCTCATAGGCTTGTTCTCGGTTAATTGTAAAGATGTTTAATATTTCCGGTATTTGCAGATAAAATGATGTTTCCGGTATGTTTAAAAAAATGGCTAAAGTTGCCTGTTTATCCTGTAAAGCGTTTTGCAGTTCTTCTATCTGAAAAGTTAAGTTTAGCAGGTTTACTTCTATTTGTAACACTTCATCTTCGGTAATTTTACCTAAGGCAAAACGTTCATGAGTTATCTGTAAAAGAGTATCGGTATTGATTTTGTTTTGTAAAAGCAGTTCGTAGTTAGTTTGGGCTTCCAAGAGCGCAAAAAAACGTTCAATAGCTTGTAGTGCTGTATTTTCTAATGCTTCAATATAGGTTTGTTTGGCTTCTTTATATTGAAGTGGCTCAATTTTTTTCTGCCATTTGTAGGGATTGTAGAGAGAAAAGGGTTGTCGGATACCTATGTTAATTAAATTGGCGAGGTAAGATGTGGTGGTACTGTCTCGGTAAACGTCCAAGCGTTGTAAGCCGGATGAGATAAAGAATTGTCCACCCATAAAAGGAATGGGCTGAGTTAAAGAAAGTGAACCGGAATAATTTCCGAAACTTTGCGATATAAAAGCCTCGCTACCGTCGGGCATGGTAATTTTAGATATGGAACGGTTAAAAGCGGGTAGCGTTCCAGAAAGTGAAAGTGTTGGCAGATAAGATTTTTTATAAAGTCTGTATTGATACCATGCTCCCAAATAATTGTTTTGGGCACGTTTTGCCTCAGTGGATTGCTCCTGAGCTCTTCTGATACAAACTTCTAAAGTCAATACATTCTGAGCATTGATTATCAATGGAAACAAACACGCAAAAAAAATAATTAGAGACTTCATCTATTTTTTAATAACTGCTTTGATTGGGTTCAAAAATTTATCCAACAACCGCAAATCTTCAGTAATAATCTCTGCACTGCCTGTCATCTCTTGACTGAAAGTTAGCTCTTTTCCATAATTTGTTTTGAGGTTGTCGGGAAATTCAACTTCCAAAATATAGGCTTTTTGGTTGCTCCCTACTGTAATTGGCACTAAGGAAATGCTTTTGATTTGGACACGTAGCATGCCAAATTCCATGTAGGGAAAGTTGTCGAATTTTACATTTACCATTTGCCCTTCTTTCACTTTGCCAGCGCCTTGTGGAGGAAGCAAAATTTTACCCACAATTTTAGATTCTTCATGTGGAACAATAGTAACCAACACTTCCCCCGCATTGATATTCTGATTTTTTTGCCAATATTTTGTTAGTGTAACTATACCATCGGTTGGACTGACTAGCAGATAGGTTTGTTCCCAAGCTTTGATTTGCGTTTGTAATTGGTTGAAAGCACCTGCGAGAGTAATTTGCAGATTGTAAAGTTGTTCATTTCGCTGTTGTTCTAAATCAAAAATTGTTTGCTCTGATTGCAGAATGCCTATATTCTGATTATCAATGACAAGTTTGGCGTTTTCGTATGATTGTTGCTGTTGCAAATAGCTGTTTTTAGCATTTTGGTACTCTGCTGTTGACAAGGCGTTTTTTGTAAACAAAACGGAATCCATTGTAAAAGTTTGTTGTGCTGTTGCCAACTGTTGGGAACTGAGATTTAACTGATTTTTCGATTTTTGTAAAATATCTTTTTGTGCTTGGATTTGTTTTTTTATTACAGCAATTTTTTTGTGGTGATAATCAGTTTGGATGAAATATTGGTAATCTTCCAATACCTTGATGAATTGTTGATAGGCAGGTTGAAGTTCGCCAAGACGGAGTGCTATAGATGGGGTGAGGTATGCGACAAGTGTATCGTAGTTTTTAATTAAATCTTTCAAAACCATCACATCTTCCAAGTATGCTGTATTATCTATTACTGCTAACAAATCACCTTGTTGCACTTTTTGTTTTTGGTTTACTAAAAGGGTATCTATTCTGCCGGTAGTTTTTGCCATTACGCCTGCTGGTAGATTTTCTGTGGTTACGGTAATAGTAGCCGTAAGAACATCAGGGTATTTGAAAAAGTAACTGCCCACTACCAATCCTGCTACTATAATAAATATGATGCTAATTCCCCAACGAATGATCCATCGTGGGGGACGTCCTAAAATTTCCTGCACACTTTCGCTACGGAGTTCGATGTTTTCAGATGTTACAAAATCTTGTTTTTTTTCTTCAACCATTAATTTAATTTCCTAATTCTAATTGATTTTTAACCAATTCATAATATGCTCCCCTCAACTTTGTCAACTCCGTGTGTGTCCCCTGTTCTACTATTTTTCCTTTCTCCAATACCACTATGTTGTCTGCGTTTTTAACAGTGCTTAAACGATGAGCAACTACCACTACCGTTTTGCCTTGAAAAAACTCGGTTAGATTTTCCATAATCACTTTTTCGTTATTTGTATCTAAAGCGTTGGTGGCTTCGTCGAAAAAGATATATTCCGGATTTTTGTAAACGGAACGAGCGATTAAAATACGTTGACGCTGCCCTTGGCTAATGCCCTGCCCCTCTTGACCGATTTTAGTATTAAACCCCAACGGCATATCTTCGATCATATCTAAAATATTGGCAACTTTAGCAGCGTGAAGCAAATGTGAAGTATCTATTAATTCATCACTTACTGCAATGTTGCGGGCAATAGTATCTGAAAAAATATAACCGTCTTGCATTACAGCACCGCAGTGTTCTCTCCACAGATACGTATTGAGGTCTTGCAGCTTATACTCACCAACTTTGATTTCCCCTTTTACTGGAGGATAAAAACCCAACATTAATTTTACTAATGTCGTTTTACCACTTCCACTCATACCAACTAGTGCAGTGATTTTTCCATTTGGTACTTCCAAATAAATGTTATCTAAAACGGTTTCGCTAAGCGGCCCGTCGTATTGAAAAGTAAGATTTCGTATAGAAATATCACGTTTTTGTGGAAGCAACATTATTTTGTTTTCATTGGGAACTTCTTCATCTTCTCGATTGTGAATTTCGCCCAAACGTTCCAAGCTGATTTTGGCATCTTGTGCCGATTGCACAAAATTGATAAGTTGACTAATTGGTGCATTAAGTTGACCAATAATGTATTGTACTGCCATCATCATACCCAAAGTCATATTGCCGGTAATTACGGCTTGGGCTGCAAAAAAGGATATAACGATATTTTTAGTTTGATCTATAAAGAAAGCACCTGCCTGCTGATACTGACTTAATGCCAACCCACTAATACTGACTTTAAATAACTTTGCCTGAATATTTTCCCACTCCCAACGCTTTTGTTTTTCGCAATTGTTAAGTTTTATTTCCTGCATGCCTGTAATTAGTTGATAAAGGTTACTTTGTTCTGCAGAGGCTTGTGTAAAGCGTTTATAGTCTAATTCTTTTCGCCTCTTTAAAAAAATCAGAATCCAAAGTATATATAAAACACTTCCGAATAGAAAAATCCCAAGAATTATTAAATTATAAATACCTAATACAATGGAAAATACAAAGAGATTGACAAAAGAAAATAAAGTGTTTAAACTGCTCGAAGTAAGAAAATTTTGAATTCTTGAATTATCTCGGATACGCTGCATAATATCACCTATCATCTTAATATCAAAAAAACTAATAGGTAGTTTCATGAGTTTTATAAGAAAATCTGAAATCATAGAGATATTAATTCGCGTTGTAATATGCAACAAAATCCAACTCCGAATAAATTCAACCACAGTAAGACTTGTAAATAAAACCAACTGTGCAATCAAAATTAAGGTTACAAAACTTAGGTTCTGATTGCTAATTCCGTAATCTACAATGCTCTGAGCTAAAAATGGAAAAATAAGTTGTAGCAACGTTCCTAATAATAATCCCAAAAATAGCTGGGCAATATATTTATGATAAGGTTTGAGGTAACGAAAAATAAACGAAAACTTTGTTCTGTCACTCTGTTCGTCTTCTTGTTCGTAAAATTCCGGCATTGGTTCAAATAATAAAACAAATCCTTCTTCTTCACCTTCTTTTTTTGTGCTTAGCCAATTACTGCAAAATTCTGCAATTGTATATGTAATTAACCCATGCGCAGGATCTGCAACTTTAACATAGCCTCTTTCTCGATCATTGGTTGCCTCATTGCTTACATTTATATCATAAACTATAACAAAATGTTTTTGTTGCCAATGCACGATGCAAGGTAAAAACTTTTCTTCAGCTAATTTTTTAAAACTATTACGAATACCTCTTGTTTTAAGTCCCAGTTTCTCTGCCGCATTGCTTATGCCCAACATACTTACGCCTGCACGGGTAGTATAACACATTTTCCTTAATTTTTTGATCGTGTAATCTTTACCATAACATTTAGCTATCATGGCTAAGCAAGTAGCTCCACAGTCCATTTTATCGGGTTGGTGAATGAAGGGAAAAGACTTTGCCATATTTACTTTTTGTGAAAAAGATTAAAGGTATTTTTTTATTTGTTCCTTTTTCCATTGTCGTTCAACAGAAAACACATTACTTGACATATCTAAATATTCAAAAATAACTATACATTTCTCATACAACATTTTCCTTTCATTTTTTTCCATACTATCAGCAATTTGTAAAAATATCTCTGCAAGTTTTTCAAAACAATTATTGTTGAATTGCTTTTCTGTAATAAGCTTATTTACAAAAATATCAGAAGAAGTGTTCATCAATTCATCAATATCATAGTCCAATTCATCTTTAAAAACTTGATTTATTGTTTCAATTCCAATATTTACTTGTCCTTTATTTTTCGATCCAATAAAATCTAAGAGCAATTCTCCTAATACGCGTGCTAATTGATTTATTTGTCTCATTAAATAGTCTTCCTGTTCCATATTATTTTTGTTTAATTATCTCAATTGCTCTTTCCAACACCTCATCTTTATCATTTTTTATTCCTTCAATAGTGGATTTTACATAAATATCGGGAACAATGCCGACTCTTTGTGTTTCGCTACCATCCGGATAATAAATACCAATTCCTGTAATGTACATCTTTAATCCTCCTGGTAGAAATATTGTTGTTGCATTGCCATCTGTACCGGCGGTCGTACTTCCTACAATTGTTGTATTTTCTCCCGCACGAAACGCCATGGCAGTAAACTCACCCTGACTTTGAGTATTTTCGTTTACTAAAACCACTAACTTACCTTGGTATGTTTCTTTCCCTTTGGCTATAGGTGCAATAGATCTAAATTGAAATTCACCAGGATTATTAATATTTCCTCTTGTTGCCTTTGCAAATGAAGTTGATTTTGAAACAAAGTACGAACCTAATGAATATGGAACATACTCTGATACCCCATTTCGAATATCAATAATTATGCCTTTGGCATCCTTGAAAGATTTTTGAATCGTAGGTATATCTTCATTTCTAATGGATGCTAATGAAATGTAACCAATATTTTCATCTAAAATCTTATAACATTGGTCATTATTTTCTCTAAATAAATTAAGACTGTCTCCTCTGTATAAGCTTAATAACACTTCTTTATTTTGATTATCAGAAATATATTGAATTTCTAATGTAGATTGATTTGAACGTAAAATATGGAGAGCCATAAATCTCTTTTGAGCTGCATCGTTTGAAGCAGGATAATATATTTTAAGGCTATCAATTATTTTCTCAATCGGTTTTCTTGCAATGTGCGTAATTATGTCCCCTATTTGCAGTTTTGAGATTTCTTGGAGTTCAGGATTGTAATACCCTGTAAGTACCAATTTATTTTCAATAAATCTTACATAAAAAGGAGGAAAATTATTTCCTTTAAAGTCTTCAATTTTCCTCCATGCTAATCCTGTGCCGGCATGTGTGTCGTTAGTTTCTCCTATTAGTTGAAGAGCAATTAGTTCATATTCAAGCTCGTTGTCAGCATTCAAAAATTTAGGTATATATTCCTTGAGAATCATACTCCAATCCTTATCCGTCAAATACCTATATGGAAAATAATATTGAATTGTATTCCAAAATCTGAATAAAGACAACAATCTAAATCCTTGATCGGGATAAGGCATATTTGCATATTGATTTTCATTGATAAATTTAGGATTACCATAAAGATCCATACTTATGTAAAAATGTTTTCCTTGATGCCTATTTAGGTAGATATCTTTCACTTTGCTTTTTAATGCTTTGCTCGCATTGCTACGTTCTATCCATCTCAGATCAGGTTTTAAAAAAGCATTTTCGGGTGTCTTTAGACATTTTTTGCAAATAGGGATTTCCTTATATTTATTAATCCATGAGAGTAGTAGTTGATCTCGTTGTTTTATATCTGCTACTTTTAAATATTCAGGGAGTATGCGGAAAAGTTCATAATCCCAATTAAAATTTCCTTTTCCAATTTCAGGATGATGGTATTTGAGAAATCCCCATAATTTGCCTAATAATTCTAGATTATCAATTAGTTGATTATTAAGTTCCGGAAAAACAATATTTGAACCGTTATCAAATTCTGTATCGTTATGAGCCGGAAAATTATTTGTCTGACAATTTAGTGATATTGCCAAAACAACTACAAAAGCAAAAAAATAGATTTTTTTCATTGAATAATTTTTCATACTTATTGAGTTTTTTGGTAATTGTTATAATTTTTCATTAATAATATTCCCTTCTATCGCACTTTTAGATTTATAGTACCTCAACAGTAAATAATATATTACACATTCATTTACTCGTTGCTTTGTCCTAAACATTCTGTTTACGTGCATGTGAATAATGCTACTTAATAACGGAAATATTATTGAGATAGTTTTTTCTTCTTCTTTTAATATAATTTGCTCGGTAAAAAAAGTAATTTGATTCATATAATCTTTCAACCCTTCAATCCAATGAAAATGTTGTGGAGATTCTTCTTCTAAAATTGCCGCAATCTCTTTTCGATTATTTTTAAATTTTTCACTTAACTGTTTGTTGACAAATTTTGCATCAAAATATATTTCCTTTGAATATGAAGAATTCATCATTTGACAAAATTGAATTTTGTTATTTAAAGAGAATCCACACTTATATAAAAAGACATCAATGTATTTAATACACACCAACCATCTATTTTGGTCACTTTCATTACACTTAATCAAATAATTAAGAATAAAAAGACTGTCAAAATAAAAAACTTTCTCTACATCTTCGATATATTCATTCCCATACCTCTCTATTTCTCTATTGTATGTATCAATCGTCATTTTTGTTATAGTATGATTGAGAATATGGTCTTCTAATATTCTATATAAAAATAGTATGACTTCACCTATATCATTTTTCTGCTTCAAGTGTAATCGCAATCGTATATGATAATCCGGATCCGTATATCTTATAAAAAAGAAACAATCTATTAATTCTTTTTTAGCTAGCTGTAGTATCATAGGATAAAACTCATTCACAAAAATATGCTCTAATGTTTTGGGGCCAGAGTATAGTTTTAGAAAAATCCACTCACTACCCAATATAAATGTTCGTTTTTGCATATTATCTATTTTTTGTGAAGACATACTATAATTTCATTCGTAAAAAAATCATCTTTTCTTTTAACTAAATGATCAGCATCATTAGAAAAAAGAAATTCTTCTAATAAAACATTTTTTTTTGTTTTAAGATGCTTTATTAGTATCTTAACCACATTTTTTTGCTTGAAATCTAATAATAGTTTATTATCTGCTTCAACAATTTGAATCAAATCTGGAAGTTTTTTTTCATTTTTCCATTCTATTATTTTGTTATAATAGTCATCAAATGACTCATCGTTTTGTTTTGGAATATCCGAAATATGAAAACCCCATTTGGCGGGTGATAATATGATATTTTCAAATTTTACACGAGGTAAAGATCGTTTATTTACAAAATAACTACCCCACTCAAATTGGATGGAATTACTATTTTGATGTTGAAGCATGCATAAAAAGTAATAAATAGGCAATCCAGCCGAGAAATTATGTGCTGTGGTTAATTGAGGTAATAACTCTTTATTATATTTTTTTGAACGTAAAACAATTTTGCTACCATTAGGTACAGAAACCATAATATCATCAATTGGTATTAACTCTAAAAAAGCAGATTGATAGTTGGGATTTGATATGTAGGGTATGGCATATTTTCTATTTACAGGATGCATTTGAATATTGCCCAAACGATCCTCAGGCAAATGCAATATTTCTGCTAGAATTTTATCAGGATAGTATTCTGTTTGATTGTTAGTTATTTCATTGATGAAATCATTGATATTGTTATCTATATAACCAAATCTCGATAAAAATCTTGCTGCACTTCCACCAAATGCGCTATCCATAAAAATAGTTGCCTCAGAATTTTTTTCATCGATATTGAGAACTTTTACAATAGAGTGTAATTGTTCCGGAAGAAAATTGTAATTAACAGGAGCAATTTTGCCTAAATCCTCTTCAGTTATATCTATGCAATCTAAATTATTGGCAATAAAATTTTCGTATTTTGAGATCAGTAAACGTTGTAGATTGTTAACTGAAATAGAAAGGTTTTGTTCGGAGAGTTTTGGCATTATCAAATCATCAATCAGAGTATTAATATCACCTTTTAATTCAGTCCAATTTCCGATTCCCACTCCAATTTGAGGGTCTAAAGCAATGGTTAAAGAAATTTCCTGTTCTTCATATCTGTTATAGAAATTCTTTTTAAATAAATTTAAAACCTCATTTTCTTTAAAAGTTGTAAGCCTATTTAAAACATATATTCCTTTTGTTACCGAATCAAAAACTGCTTTTCCAATTGAAGCTTTTGGCATTGGAATTTTACAATCAACTTGAAATAAATTTTTAGCAGGAAATTTATAAAGCCTAGATAAGTAATCATTTATTATCTTATAATTTTCTATGCGTTTACCTATAGAGAAGCCATTACAGTGCCTTAGCAAGTCTATTATTTTATTAATGTGAGGATTAGTATAGCCGCATTTAGATAGTGTATCTTGTATTTGATAAATTAAATCCTTCCCAACAACAGAAGGCTCTAAATCACTAATTAATATTTGTTCGTCAATCAAATCATTAATAAAATCTCTTGCCTCAAGTAATGTGATATCAGATGAGATAATTTTACTTTCTATTTCCTCTATTGTAAGAGATTTGGAACGTAGGCTTTCAATTATTAAGTCTAAATAATCAGAGCATTTAATCTCTGAAAAAGTATATTTTCTTCTACTTTCCTGCATTTTGTATTCAATATACCTGATTTTGTCTTTTATCAGATAAAGACTTGTATTGACATGATAAGACAGTTTATTTCTCAAATCAGGTTCTTTATCTAAAATACGTATTAATGCACAAAGGTAGTCCATATCTATTCTTAGATATGTTTCATAGTCTTTTTCTTCTGAAACTTCAATTTCGGAAATCTCCCCTATATTTGCAAGATCACAACCGGCAAAAATGCCGTAAGGAGTACATCGGGTGCAAGCCCGAATAAAATATTTTATAATTGATAATTTGGTTTTTTCAGATATGTTTCCTTTCTCGTAAACTTCTTGATATAACTCAGGAGAGGCAATGTATATTGCTTCTTTAAACGATTCTAATGAAAGTATATAATCTATATTATCCAAATGTTTCAAATGATTGAATGGGAAAAATGGCACTCTTACCAAACATTTATTAAAAGGTACAATAGGGATGTTTTTCATAATTACATATTTATTAAGATAATAAAACGCATTCATCCCACTTTGGTTCAATTGTATCCACTGTCGCCAATAATGATAAGCCTATACCTGAAAGACCGGCAAGTAAACTCATATTACCGCTCCCTTCGTGATTTTCAAGAAGCTGATAACCTGCGTACTTTGTACTGTTTTTACCTCTTTCAATAGTATCATTGAGCCAAAATAAAGCAGCCCCTTTAAACACATTAAATTTTGTTTTTTGAAATAATCTATTATAGATATGACACAGGCTTGAAGAACCATGACAAAAACATGCTTCTTGAACACCAACTAATCGATTCGTAGTTTTAATAAGAGCTGTTAGTGCCAAATCTGTCATCACCGTATCTTTTATTAAAACACCTGAGTTATACAGTGCTTGGGCAATACCGGGATCTCCATAACACCAAAACAAAGGGCTTTCGGATGGTGTGATTCTATTTTGTTCAAACCACTTCGGAAAAGTAGAAATATAATTCTCAGGATTAGCACTGTTCTTAAAAAAAAGTATTGTTGGGGTTAATAATTCAAGAGCTAACTCATTATTAGCATTTTTAAATAACTTTGTTAAAAACGCAACAATTGAAGCCATTCCATGTGCTAAACTCAAATTATAGACCATTCCTATATTTTCATAATTGGCGTATGTTTCTTTTAACCATTTTATACTTCCATTAGAGTCAGTGTCTTTAGTATTGTTAAGTGCCTCTAAAAAGATTTGCATTCTATCAGCAGAATTGTTTTTGTTAGTAAATGTAGCATAATAATAAGCCATACCTAAACTACCGTGAAGAAAATCGAAGTTCCCATTTCGAATATCTTGTAGCATGAAATGTAATATTGCCTCATCTAAGTCACATAAGGCATCATCAATATCAGATATTTCGATAACACCTTCTTTATTTAAAAAACGTATAAGCCAACAGATACCTGCGTACCCACCACAAAATGCTCCATAACCCATCTTCCAAAACGAAGTATAAAATACTGAAAATCTTTCGTTTAATAAAGAAAGAACGGCTTCCTGTTTCGTATATTTGTAATAATAGTAAAGAAACAAAAACACTGCACCGTAACCATCCATTAATCCAAATGAATTATCAGGTTTGAAATTTTTAATTGCCACATATATCTCTTCTATTTTATTTTCAATCTGAATCCGAAGCCTATTATCATCAATAATACTTACCCATTTCATTGCTTGCATTATTATATTTGGTATTTTACAAAATTCTATGGAAAAAGGAGACAAAGAATAATGTTTATTATCCTTTGTCTTCTTTACATTAATTATTAGCAATTTGCATAGCCACTACAGAGCCCACAAGACCATTTGGCGGGATCTTGAGATAAACACGTATTAGAAGGGCATCCGGCAGAAGTATTATCACCACCTACTGCTACTGTAACAGCTAGTATTGTTAGAACAAGTGTCCAAGTTATTTTTTCTGGATCGTTTCCATCATTTCCGGTATCTGCTCCAACACCTGTGTCTCCATCGCCCATACCACCAACGATCCTATTCTGTTCATTCATGGACAAGTCTAAAAGTTTGATTTTTTCAAGTTTAAGTTTATTCATAATATGACCAATTTTAATTGTTTATAACTAAATATTAATAATCCTAACAGTTTTTAATTTTCGTAAAAAACTATAAAAACTACGCGTTTGATAAAACAATCCTCGAATTTTATCTTACTTTTTTGAATTTTATTATATCTGTCTTATGTTTTAGTTATTAATTTTAATAACATTTTGTTTCTTTATATTGATACAGTGACTACAATTTATAAAAGCTGATAAGGCTTTTTTAAATGTGTTAGTATTGCAAATATTAAATTCACGTTTTCAAGTTGTTTTTTTGATTTCATGTAAGAGGTATTTTATTTATATTAACAATTGAAACAATTTCATTATAATCAGGGGTTCTATATACTAATCCTTGAAAAAAAAGAAAATCAATCTTTTCTTTTAGCTTTTCTACTTCACAATCAATTGTATCATTTTTCAATAACAAAATATTCAGTTCATTTATAGAAATAGCTTTGTCATAACAACAACTTAATATATTAATATACGATTCATCATTATCAAATTCAACATGTTCTATTACCTCATCATTAAATAGCTCTTGATATGTTTTTCTGTTATTTTCATGGATAAAGTTGTATTCATATTTATTTTTCCAAAAATGAAATTGAATCTCCGTGAAATGCTCCCATTTATAATCTTTTTGATTTAATGCAAACTCAAAGAAATCCCACTTTGCATCTTCATTAAAATGATTTATGAAGGCTTTATGATAAAGCAGTATTTTGGGTATATATTCTTGCTTTTTATCTTTTATAGCATTGTAATATTTGCTCGAAGAATTTATCATCAAAGTGCTAGGAATATGAATAAACCAACCCTTTTCTTTCAAAATAAATCTAAAGAATCTTAAGTTTTCAAGTGATTCGTAGATGTCTTCGTCAGTTTCTTCCAATAAGTTATGAATAATATTAACACCTGACACATTAATTCCTAGTTCAAAACAATGTTTTATAGTATTTAGATTACTTGCAAAAGTATTTTTTTTATTAATTTTCTTTAATAAATTATTGCTCGCGCTTTCATAACCTATTTGAATATTAGATATTCCGGCTTCAAACATTTTTTTTATTAATTCGTACGACAGGTCAATAGTAATAACTTCTACTGCTATTATGATAAAGTCTGGATACTCTTTTTTTATTTTTATTAGTTCGTCTAATAAAGCACAGAACCTAATCATATCTTTCCCTATAATATCGTTATCTAAAAATTCAAAATGATAAATACCATACATAGAAATCATGTATCTTATTTCTTGAGATATCTTTTCTACACTTTTTTGACGAAATATGTACCCTTTATTCAAGTAACAAAAATGACATTTATTCCAGTAACATCCTCTTCCACCTTCAATAGAAAGAAAAGTTTTAGAATCAGGGAGTTCAAATTTGTTTTTGTAAATAAAAAAATCACTGAAATCGGGATATATTTCATTCGTAGACAAATCAAGAAAAGTATGCTTTTTTGCAGAAGATTCTTTTATCATATCATCCTCTCGATAGAATGTTCTCTCTACATTAAACTCGGAAAAATTATTGTCTTTTAATAATAAACGAGTTAGCTCTTTTAACGGAAATTCACCTTCTCCCCAAATTGAAAAATCAAACTGTTTAAAACTGTTTAAAAATGATTTGGAAATTTTAGCAGTGCCTATTCCTCCTATTACAATTGGTATATTTGTTTCTCTTTTTTTTACTTTTTCTGCTATTACAGAAGCCAATATCCATTGATCCATCTTCATTGAAAATCCAAAATATAGAATATTACTAAAGTTTATATTATCCAAGTGTTCATCAATGAATTGATCTAACTTTATGGCATATTTTTCGATATGTTCATCGTAAAACTTGCTTTCATTCAACATAACAGGAAGCATCCTTTGTAAAGCTGCCTTGACTTCCTTGTATAATGATTCATTTTTTGTTTGAACGGCTAAATAAGCTGCATATAAAATCGTTGTATCTTGTTGTTTTTCTTTTGATTTTATGTGATTATTCCAAATAAATTCTGTTTCTAAATTCTTCAATAAAATATTCCAATAAATGACCTTTACAGTGTAGCCAAACTTGCATAAATACGCCTTTAAAATAGACATTGCAGGAGATGGGGTGTCGGTGCTAAATGGCGGTAAACAGTTTAACATTATTTCTTTATTCATGTCGTTTTTTGAAAAGTTATAAATAACATGCTGCAAATGTAAGATTGATTTATGTTTCATTATATAATCTACACCGTATTTTTTTTGACGATTTGCCGTATTTTTTTTAATGTTTTACAATTTGCTAATTTTAAAAATGTTACAAGAATGGAAGTCTATTTTTACGAGTTTTTTCTTTTAAAATTAGTATTTTTGTTCAATATTTCTACGAGTTTTGTTTAATATTTCTACGATTGTATTTCAATTTATTAGCATCATTCTGTTGAAAAATCATTGAAAAAATTTTTCTCACTTGATTTTTTACAGCACATTCGTAAGGAATCTAAACATAGCATACACCCATCTACTACATCAAGAGCGAAAGCAATAGTCATTTGTGAAAGATACACCGCTGCAATAAAATTATACTGCAGGATATTTGAAATTAGAATCAATTTTTTTACTTTTATACTTTTATTTTTATAAATATAAATCACCATACTAGGAGAGCATTTTAACTGTTTTGCCATTTCTCTGATGTTCCACTTATTTTTTTTAGCCACTTCTTTAATATGCTGCCCTATATGCGTTTTCTTTAAAAAGTCACAGTTGCTAAAAGGATCAAAAATCACAACTTCATTTTTTTGTATGTCAAATTTCATCAAACGAGATGTTGCTCTTATATAACTATCTATACTCGGAAGATGAGATAAATATTTTTGAGTTATGAAATCAAGAATGTGATACTCTAATAGATAGGATATTCGTATAACATCTTCAACATTTATATCGTTCAAATGAAATATCTTGTCAGCGTTATTTTGATCGCGGTTAATAATATCTGCTATTTTCTTAGAAGAAACACCCTTTTGTTTGGCTATTTCTCTTATAATTCCTCCTATGTGTAAATCTTTTAAAAAGTCATCGTATTTCATTGCGTTTTATTTTTTGTCGCAATAAAAAAGCGTGAAGCTTTAACTTTATCTGTCCTTGAGGTCTTCGACTACCTAATCCAACTGATACGAGGCAAAGCTCACGCTGGAACGTGAGCGCCACTGCCTACATGCGAGTTGGTTTTTTGAATTAGTCGAAGAATCCAAGGACACGAAATTAAGTTAAAAACGCATTTTTATTTGCTCTTTTGCATTTTTTTATGTCATAATAAAATGTATTTTGGTTAAAAAACGTGGCAAAAATAGAAAAAAGGTTTATTTATTGGAAATGCAGATAATTTATTAAGGTTCTATTGTTTCTATTAAGAAATTCATTATAAGGTATTAGAGTTTCATATGGATTTTTGCACTTGCATTTATTGCATAAAAATTTTTTCATACACTTTTCTGATGTTATTTTTAATCCTTTCTAAACAAAAAAAACAATTAAAAAACGGCGTAAAAATGTCCTAATCTACAGTATCATATTCGCGCTGCCGGAGTTTGCAAACTTCATCAGCATAAAGGATGGTTTCGCGGTCTTTTTCACTGCTGCATAAGATTAAGCCGTTGTCATCGCGTTTTGGTTTGTAGGTTTTTGATGTTTCGCTCGTGCGTGCGGTTCGTTTTTTGTCCCACTCAATACTGGTAACAGTGCGATTAAAATACTCTCTTACACGCTGCGGTTGTTTTTTCCGGAACGAATACCGGATAGGCTTCTTGATACACGTACCATTCTTTGCGGTTTTCGGCTTTGCGAACCCTGACAGTTACTTTTATTTTTGTTAGTTCTTTCATAAACTTTTGATTTTAATTAGTGATATAAGTATTAATAATAATCTTCGTTATGTTGTAATAAGAAGTACAAGTTAGCGTTTATTGCTTAGTTATAATAACTTATGCCTTGTAACAAAGATGTTACAAATATACAATAAAAATCAATACAAAATGATAAAAAACGATAAAAATATAAACAATCGAATAACTTTAAATTGCTGTTTTATATGTATTTAACTGTTTTTGGTTGTGGGTGGTTTTTGTCTTTATCTTTTAGGTTTAAAAATTTGAGATTACTAATTAATATTTAAAATAAAATATGATGAAATTAAAAATTGCTTTTTGCTTGCTGCTTTCTGCTTGCTGCTTTCTTTCTTTGTGGGCACAAAAAACCACCATTTCCGGAACGATTGAAAACAATAAATTCACTCAAGCTACCTTGCAGTTGCTGTATAAAGACGAGGGGAGTCCGTATGGAAATGCTAAAATCAATGCTGACGGGAGTTTCAAATTAACTGCAAATATTCCTAAAACAGATCTCTATAAATTGGCTTTTGATGCGGGTGAACAACTTCTGCTCTGCCTCTCGCCAAACCAAAATATTGAATTGGTGTTAGATGCTGATAATTTGTCTTTTATTAAATATGTTAAAGGATCGCAAAGTATTGAGTTTTGTAAAACTTTGACCGAGATGATCGCCACCTCCCAAACACTGTTTGATAGCATTAACCTTGCGCTGCAAAACGATAAGGATGTTCTGTTTTTCAACGAGTTGCTTTCACAATTTAAACCTTATGTGAATGCAAATACCGAAACCGATGCCTATTGTTTGCTGGTTGCCAAAACTACGGATTCTCTACTGCAATACGTAAATGCCAATGTAATTAAAGATAAGGTTAACCCAAAAGATATAGATATCTTCGTTCATACCGCTTCTGATTTTTTGAAAAATATTCTTGCAAACCACACTAAATATAAAAATTACTTGCACAGTATGAGTCTTTTTTACGATTTTAATAACAATCGAAATATAAAATTTGAAAGTTTTTATAACTCAAGTATAGATAAATATTTAGAGATTTTGGAGCAACGAGACGAAAAGATGGAGAACACATTTTCTGCTTTTATCGCTCAAGTAGAAATCTATTTAGATTTCCGAGATAGTTTGCAAATGAATGATTTGGCAAACAAAAAAAAGGAAAAAGAACTGCTTGCAGCTAAAATTATCGATCTCTCTAAAATCTGTTCTAACATTAATGAAACTGCAAGTTTTTTGTCGAACAATGCAAAAGTAGCAGAAGGATATGGAAACTACTCGCTGCAAGAAGCCCAACGGCATGTTTCTTCTGTTGTTGCTAAATATCAAAAACTTTTCGATACTGAAAATGAAAGGCAAACCAAAAATGTAACAAACTTTCTCCTATCCAACAAATCAGATTTATCGGTACTTTTTTTCTTGGATTATTTTCCGAAGGACAATAATGCGGAGTTGCATCAAGAAGTTCTCAAAGCATTGTATGCGAAATATCCGGATCAACCAATTGTAGCGGAACGTTATAAAGTTGAAGCTTCGCCGGCAACTTCCACTTCCGTTGGTGCCATGGCGCCCGATTTGGCTTTCGAAAATCCCGAAGGGAAAATTTTGAAACTCTCCGATTTGAAAGGAAAAGTAGTATTGTTGGATTTTTGGGCATCGTGGTGCAGACCCTGCCGTATGGAAAACCCTAATGTGGTAAAAGTGTATAAAAAATATCACGATAAAGGTTTTGAGGTGTTTAGCGTATCTTTAGACAAAGATAAAACAAGTTGGATGAAAGGGATTGAAGCGGATGGATTGATTTGGGCTAATCATGTTAGCGACTTGCTCTATTGGCAGTCGCAAGCCGCTAAAATATACGGGGTCAATTCTATTCCTGCCACATTCTTAATCGGAAAAGACGGACGCATCATTGCCAAAAACCTCCGCGGCGCCGCCCTCGAAAACGCACTGAAAGAACTGTTTGATTAGAGGATGAGAGGATGAGAGGATGAGACGATGAGATGATGAGATGATGAGACGATGAGATGATAAACTGAAAACTAATAACTGATAACCTTAAACTTTAAATCTTAAATCTTTAAAACCCGTTGGCTTCAGCCAACGGCAATCTCTGTTGCATTTTTAATTTTTGTAGTTTGGATATCTGGGAAAATAAGTAGTAAAATTCTATAATTTAGCAAATTACAATTACGATCAAACAAAATTAAACACTATGAATCACATTAAAAAATTATTTCTACCCATTATTTGTTTATTGATATTTGTTCCTTATGGAATAGGTCAAAATGAAAATCCCACCAAAAAAAATGCTAGTATTAAGCCTTTTTACTCTGTTGCAGCTAATTTTGGGATATCTACAACAAGTGAGATAAAGTATAGCGTCAAACGTTTAGGTAATCTTTATCAGGGTTTTGAGATAGAAGATGACAATGCTAAACTTTCTTATAAAACTTTAGTTTATGGAGTTGATCTTTCTGGAGGTATTGAATTCAAGCATTATTTTAAAGTGGGCTTGGGTTTAGGATACTTTTATTATAAACAAGATGATAAAGGTTTGCCTTACTACAACTTTCATCACTACCATATACTCCCTGGTTTTATAACCACACACGCTATACCCCTATTCTTATTTTTACGAAGTGATTTTTTAGATAATAAAATATCTCCCTATATAGATATGAAAATAGGTAATAATTTTCTTATTACAAAAGAAGCGGTTACATTAGCTACCCCAGAAGGGTTCTTATTAGTGGATGCTTATGGGAAATTTAGACTAAAAAATGGACTTTTTTTAGCATCAAATTTAGGTATTGCTTTTAAAATGAAGGCAAAGACTACTCTAAACGTATCTGTAGGATACCGTTTTGTTTCAAGAGATTACGATTCAATAATGGATATAATAGATAATGATTTAATACAGAATATAATAGATATGTCTGATAAAAGAATAGAATACAGAAAAACAGGGTATGTTTTTGTTGACCATCAATTCTTACTAAATTTGGGAGTGTCGTTTTGAGCACGAATGAACTAATTTGGCTGAAGCCAACGGCAATAAAAAACCCTTAAACTTTAAATCTTTAAATCTTAAATCTTTAAATCTTTAAATCTTGAACCCTAAACCTCGGCTCTTCCTCGTTTCCAAATCTCCTCGAAGAAAGCAACTTCTTGAAGAAATGGATTTTACCTTTGAAGTTTTGCAGTCAAATGTGGAAGAAACCTACCCGCAACATCTCACACCTGTACAAATTGCCGAATATTTATCACAACTTAAATTAACGCCCATTAATTTTTTAGAATATTCTGAAAAAGACATATTTATTTCGTGCGACACGATTGTAGTTTTGGATAATATAATTTTGGGAAAGCCAAAAACAGAAACAGAAGCTGCCGAAATGTTGCGCCAATTATCCGGGAAAATCCATCAAGTAATCAGCGGTATAACTGTTGCATCGGTCGAAAAAAGGATTACAAAACATAGCATTACAGAGGTTTCCTTCAAAAAACTTACAGAAGCAGAGATTCAATATTACATTACACATTATCAACCTTTAGACAAAGCCGGCGGGTATGGTATTCAGGAGTGGATCGGACTGATTGGGGTAACTTCCGTAAACGGCTGTTTTTACAATGTCATGGGCTTGCCAACAGCTTTATTATCTGAATTACTGAAGGATTATTTTTTAGAAGCCTCTCTATTTTCCAAATAATCATAGATTAACTTTACAAACTCTGTATTGGCAAAATGCCCGGGCTTGCGGGCAATAATTTCTCCTTTAATAGGTTTTCCAAGAAGATAAAGATCTCCCAATAAATCTAATAATTTATGACAGGCGGGTTCGTTATAACACTGTAACTGAACATTATTTAAGGTGCCGTTTTCATTAATTTGAATCTCTCCTTTATTAAAGAAGTTTTTAACCTCTTCTAATATTTCAGGGTTCGGTTTTTTGTCCACAAAAACTACGGCATTATCTAATTCACCACCTTTTACCAGGTTATTTTTAATGAGATAATGGAGTTCATGGAGAAACACAAAGGTTCTACAGTGGGCAATGTGGTCAACAAACTCTTCCATTTTTTTTATAGAAGCAAACTGACTTGACAGCACAGAAGTACCATAATCAACCATCACAGACATAGAAAATTTTTCAGCGGGAACCAAAATCAACTCAATGCCAATATCGGGTTTTTCAAATTTAACTACTTCTTCAACAGAAATATATTCTTTTAAAACCGGCAGTTCCATGGTGCCGGTCTGTTTTATCATATTAATAAAAGGGGTAGCGCTACCGTCTAAGATAGGAATCTCTTCTGCATCAATTTTAATGAGTAGATTATCAATTTCCATACCTGCTAATGCGGCTAACAGGTGTTCTACGGTTTTAACATTAACTCCATTTTCTTGGAGGTTCGTACTTCTTGAGGTGTCGGTAACATTAAGAATATGCGCCTTAACTTTAGGGTTCTCGGGCAGATCTGTTCTTTGAAATACAATTCCGTGGTTTTCGTGTGCGGGTAGTAACGTAATAGTTACAGCACATCCTGTGTGCAATCCTTTTCCGAAGGTAGAAACTTCGGATGCAATAGTAGTTTGATTTTTTTTCATAAAAAACTCGTTATTTGAAAAAATCACTCTGATTTCTTCATCTGCTTTTCTAGTACATTAATTTGGTTAAACAATTCAGGTAATTTTTTTCTATATATAATAAGTTTTTTTTCTTCTACGGCAGAGATGGCAGGATTTCCCAGCACCATTTTATTATCGGAGATATTGTGAATAACCCCTGATTTAGCGCCCATAATGACGTTATCTCCTATTTTCAAGTGTCCGATAATACCTACTTGTCCGGCAACAATAGCTTTCTTTCCAATCTTGGTAGAGCCCGACACACCGGATTGGGAAGCAAAAGCGGAACCCTCTCCGATTTCACAATTATGGGCAATTTGAATAAGGTTATCCAATTTCACATGGTCGTGTATAATGGTTGAGCCTAATGTAGCTCTGTCAATACAAGTATTTGCGCCGATTTCAACATGATTTCCAATGATTACATTTCCAATTTGGGGTACTTTTATATAGTCGCCATCTTGTTGGGCAAACCCGAATCCGTCGGCACCGATAACTGCGCCGGCATGAATAATGGTTTCCTGTCCCACTTCACAGTCTGCATATATTTTAACTCCAGAGTGAAGAATAGAGTTACTTCCAATTTTCACATGATCTCCAACATAAACGTGGGGGTACAAATGTACATGGTCTTCAATTTTGGCAAATTCTCCAACACTTACAAATTCACCGATATAGACATTCTTGCCGATGGATGCAGTTTCTGCGATGCAGGCTTGTGTTGATATTCCGGTCTTTTTAGGTTTCAATTGTTGATACACCTCCAACAATTTTGCCAAAGCAAAGTATGGATTTTCTGTTCGGATTAAAGTAGTTTGAATAGGTTTTTCCGGAACAAAATCTTTACTGACAAGCACGGCAGATGCCTTTGTTTCGTAAATAAAGTCTGTATATTTAAGATTTGCCAAAAAGGATAAACTACCCTCGCTTCCCTCTTCGATTTTACAAATATTGTGAATCGTTGTGTTAGGATTTCCTTCTATTGAACCTGAAATTATTTCTGCAATTTGTGATACCGTAAACGTCATCAAAAATTTTTCGGCAAAAATAAAATGTTTTTTTAAAGATTGATATAAGTAAGACATTAAAAAAAATATATTTTTGCGCCCCGCGAAAAAAAGGAGAGATGGGTGAGTGGCTGAAACCAACAGTTTGCTAAACTGTCGTAGGGGAAACCCTACCGGGGGTTCGAATCCCCCTCTCTCCGCAAAAACGCCTATTATAAACAGAATAACAGTATTTTACAACAAAAATAAAGTTTGGGCGGGACAAAATCGGGACAAAAAAAGATTCCAATAAGATAGCGATTTTTTATGGGTAATCAATTCCACCATTTGGAATTTTGCATCTTTTTAGCCTGTCAATGCCTTTTTTTAAACCGATTTTTACTCCATATTTTTTTATAGATAAAGCCATATATTCCGAACAAGTTGGTTCAAAAAGACAAGAATTTCTAATCCTTGCAGGTGCTGTTTTTTGATATAACCTGATAAAAAAAACAAGAATATATTTCATTATCCCTATTATGCCACTGTTGGATCTTCCGCAGGGGCTGCTTCCGGAGCTGCTGCGGGAGCTGCCGGAGGAGTTTCCACCGGAGCTGCTGCCGGAGCTGCTGAGGGAACAGTAAGATTTACAACAACATTTTGGCTCTGATTAACATTTTGGTTTTGATTTCCACCACCTATACCACCATGCAACGCATTGTAAATGTCAACTTGGTTACCTAATGTAAATAGGTCAATGAGCAAACCAATACCTAAAATCCCAAAAGTAAAGATGTACAAGATTCCCATTCCAATTTTCCCAAGGTAAAACTTATGGGCACCAAGAAGACCCAAAAAAAGCCACAAAAGATAAGCTACACATTTTGATTTTACAGGAACAACTGCCATTTTTTAATCCCTAATTTGTGTCGGGCGCAACTTCTAAGAACTCCTAAAATAAAGTTTTAGACATTATAATTTTTCAAAAGCAAGGAGTCCATGAATACTTTTAAAAAGTTATTAAAATATCGCTGCAAATTAAGTAAAAATATCATTTCATTTATCTATTTCATCACATTTTTTTATCAATCTACTCTTCGTTATTTATATCTTATTGATAGTCAACGGTTTTAGTCCCACCCCCGTGCGTGCCGGCAAGTACAAACTCAAAAGCGGCACACCACTCTTTAAAAATGTTTTGTATATAATGGTTTCATCAATATTTCCAAAACCTCCAAACTGTTTAGAATCACTGTTCAATACTATTATATATTCCCCTTCGGGCGCGTAGATTTCGTAATCGGTGTAAGAATTTGTTGGACTAAAATTGAAAACAAACAACACATTTTGGCGCAGATAAGCCAAAATTTGGGTTGCATCATCCTGCACAATAACATGAGGGGGGGGGGCTAAAATGTTATTTTGTTCAATAAAATGAATCATAGCAACATCAAAGTCATTCAAATATTTGTATTTCAGCGCATTGTCATCCACTAGATTCCATTGCCGGCGGGCATATTTTAGCGACCAGTTGTTTCCTTCGCGGGGAAAGTCAATCCATTCGGGGTGTCCAAATTCGTTGCCCATAAAATTGAGATAGCCGCCTTGCGAAAGCGACAACGTGAGTAGGCGAATGAGCTTATGCAGCGCTATTCCTCGGTCCACTATCAAATTTTGAGACAGCGCTGCCATACCGGTATACATCTCTTTATCTATCAATCTGAAAATAATGGTTTTATCGCCCACCATCGCTTGGTCATGGCTTTCGGCATAACTCACGGTTTGCTCTTCTTTGCGTTTGTCGGTAAGCCGGAAGTAGATTTCCCCCGGCGACCACTGTTCATCGGGGCGCTCCTTGATGATTTTACCCCAAAAGTCGGCAATCCCCATAGACATACGAAAATCGAAGCCGATGCCGCCCTCTGCAACAGAAAACGCCATGCCGGGCATGCCACTCACATCTTCCGCAATAGTAAACGCATTCGCGTTTACCTCTTTAATCAACTTGTTAGCCAAGGTAAGATACACAATAGCATCTTCATCTACATTCTCATCAAAATATTGTTGGTAATTCATAAAATCAACACCAATACCATGGTTCCAATAACTCATGCTGGTAACGCCATCAAAACGAAATCCATCAAACTGAAACAGTTCCAACCAATATTTTAAGTTTGAAAGAAGAAACAGAACCGTTTCATTTTTTCCATAATTAAAACACCGCGAATCCCAAACGGGGTGGTATCCTTTACTTCCGGAGTGAAAGTAGAGATTTTCGCTACCATCGAAGAGACTTAAGCCCTCCTTCACATTTGAAACGGAGTGAGAATGAACGATATCTAAAATGACTGATAATCCCAATCCGTGTGCGGTATCAATCAGTTCCATCAGTTCTTCGGGGGTACCGAACCGTGCAGACGGTGCGTAAAAATTGGCGACTTGATAACCAAAAGAGCCATAGTAGGGATGTTCCTGAATCGCCATTAATTGTATCGTGTTGTATCCTAATTTCTTAACACGCGGCAGCACATGTTCTTTAAATTGCCAATAGGTGTTAATCTCTTCATATTGCGAAGACATGCCTATATGCGTTTCATAAATAATGGGATGTTTGGGTTTTTCCGGCTGCTGGTATTTCCAAAGGTAAGGTTTTTCGGGTTCCCAAACCTGAGCAGAAAAAACTTTGGAGTATTGGTCTTGAACCACGCGACGCGCATGCGAGGGCAATCGTTCATCAGCACCAAACTGCCACACCATCCACAACTTGTATAGGTCGCCATGCTTTAAAAAAGAGATCGGTAATTGAATTTCCCAAGCGCCATTTCCGATAGGATGCAGGGCGTATTGCTCCATAGGTTTCCAGTAAGAAAAATCGCCCATGAGAAATATTTGCGTCGCATTGGGTGCCTTTTCCCGAAAAACCCAGTGGGTTTCTGTTTTAAACAAACCATAATATAAATGGTTGTTTGCAAAATCTTTCAACTTTGATTTTCCATCGGTAAATTCTAATTCACGTAGTTTTGCTTTTTCGGCACGTCTCTTTAAGATGAAACTGAAAGGTTTCAGCCAGGAATCCATTTGAATGAGGGAGAGAGGTTTCATAATTAATTAGTTATCTCTAATAATCCGTCAGTTAAACTGACGGCAATAATTTAAAACTGACGGCACAAGCAGCAATAATTTAATAATTTGAGCGGCAAAGATATAGGAAGTTTGCAATAATTGTAATCAATGGATAAAACAAAAACTTTAAACTTTAGATCTTTCGAGTGTCCCACTTTTTTCTATTTTCGCACTCTGTTTTTTAACTCTCTTAAATTATATCATAATTAAATAATAATCAGCATGATAAAAGACGACTTTACCGTTAGACACTGTGGACCGCAAGGCACAGAAATTGAAAAAATGTTGCACACCTGCGGCGTAAAAACGTTAGATGAACTTATTGAAAAAACAGTTCCAACTGCCATTCGCCTCCCCGAAAAACTTTCTTTACCCGATGGCTTGACCGAAGGGGAATATCTGCAAGCCGTAAAATCGCTTTTATCAAAAAACAAACTGTATAAATCCTATATCGGTATGGGATACTACAATACGTTTACGCCTGCCGTAATTTTGCGCAATATTTTTGAAAATCCGGGGTGGTACACCTCCTACACCCCTTATCAAGCCGAAATTTCGCAAGGCCGTTTGGAAGCGCTACTCAATTACCAAACGATGATTATGGAAATTACGGCAATGCCGTTGGCAAACGCTTCCTTGTTGGACGAAGCCACCGCAGCCGCAGAAATGATGCTGATGTTCTTCAACAGCCGCAGCCGCGACGCCATGAAAAACAACGTGCATAAATTTTTCGTTTCGGAAGATGTTTTTCCGCAAACGTTGGGAGTTCTCAAAACCAACGCCGCACCGCAAGGGATTGAAATCGTAACCGGTGAGCCTGACAAAATAGAACTCGACAACAGTTTCTTTGGGGTTTTGTTACAATATCCAAACAGTTGGGGCGAAATTTACAACTACAAACAGTTTACTGCCGATGCACAAGCAAAAGGGATATTTGTAGGTGTTGCCGCTGACATTCTGGCGCTTACGGTTTTAACTCCTCCGGGAGAATGGGGCGCTGACTGTGTTGCAGGCTCTACCCAACGCTTCGGAATCCCTATGGGATTTGGCGGTCCTTCGGCAGGCTATTTTGCCTGTAAAGAAGATTTTAAACGGCTACTCCCAGGGCGTATTATCGGGGTAACTATGGATGTGCAAGGAAACCGCGCCGTACGTATGGCATTGCAAACCCGCGAGCAACACATTAAACGCGAACGCGCTACCTCAAATATCTGTACTGCCTCTGCATTGGTAGCCATTATGTCGGGATTTTACGGGATGTGGCACGGTGCCGACGGATTGCGCAAAAAAGCACTCAAAATTAATGTGCTTGCAGGCGTGTTAGCCACCGAAGCTGAAAAATATGGATACAAACAACACAACAAAACATTTTTCGATACGCTGTGCTTTGAAGCACCAGAGGGAATAACTACCGAAGATGTGAAGAAAGCAGCATTAGTACACGAAGTTAACTTTTATTATTGGTGCGAAACCTGCTTCTCTTTATCGTTAGACGAAACCGTAAAATTGGAAGATGTCAATTTTATCTTATCCATATTGGCAAAAGCGGCAGGAAAAGAGTTTTCTCCTTTTGTGTGCCAGCCTTGTACTCCAACATTGAACATTCCCAAAGAACTGCAACGTACCACAACATTTATGCAGCAGGAGATTTTTACCCAATATCAATCTGAAACAGAACTGATGCGCTACATGAAGAAGTTGGAAGTAAAAGATTTGTCGCTTAATCGTGCGATGATTCCGCTCGGATCCTGTACGATGAAACTGAATGCCGCCGCAGAGATGATGCCGTTAAGTTGGACTGAAGCGGGTGCGCTGCATCCGTTTGTACCGGAAGATCAAGCGCAGGGTTATTTGGAAATGATTGCTGAGATGGATGAGTGGTTGCAAAAGATTACCGGTTTCAAAGCGATCTCCTTCCAGCCCAATTCCGGTGCAGCAGGCGAATACGCCGGACTGATGGTGATACGCAATTATCATATTGACAAAGGAGAAGCCCATCGCAATATCTGTTTAATTCCGGCATCGGCACACGGCACCAATCCGGCATCGGCGGCAAAGGCAGGATTAGATATTGTAGTAGTAAAATCAACCGCCGAGGGCGAAATTGATGTGGAAGATTTACGCGCCAAAGCAGAAGATCACAAAGAAAAACTGTCGTGCATTATGATTACCTACCCTTCCACGCATGGCGTATTCGAAGAAGCGATATTAGATATTATCAAAATAGTTCACGCTTACGGCGGTTTGGTGTATATGGATGGCGCTAACATGAATGCGCAGGTAGGCTTAACCTCTCCGAGTATTATGGGCGCCGATGTGTGCCACCTGAACTTGCACAAGACTTTTGCCATGCCGCACGGTGGAGGTGGTCCGGGCGTAGGTCCAATCGGCGTTGCCGAACATTTGGTTGAGTTTTTGCCAAACCACGAACTTTACAAAGTGGGTGGCACAAAAGGAAGTCAAATTGCAGCCTCTCCTTATGGTAGCGCATTCTTGTTGCCTATCACTTACGGTTATCTCAAAATGCTGGGTGGAAACGGATTAACAGAGGCTACGAAGATGGCAATTCTCAATGCCAACTACATGGTGGCACGTTTGAAAGAGCATTACAAAATCATGTATCTGGGCACACAAGGCTGTTGTGCACACGAGTTTATTCTCGATTGCAACGAATTTGACCGCTCCGCAGGCGTACAAGTTATTGATATTGCGAAACGTTTGATGGACTACGGGTTTCACGCGCCCACCGTGGCATTCCCCATCCATGGCACATTGATGGTAGAACCCACCGAAAGTGAACCGTTAAGCGAAATTGACAGACTCTGCGATGCTTTTATCGCCATTCGCGAAGAGATTCGTGAAATTGAAGAGGGCAAAGCCGACAAACTGAACAATGTTATTAAAAACGCACCTCATACAGCAAAAGTGGTTTGTGCCAGCGACTGGGAAAAACCTTACTCTCGCGAAAAAGCCGCATATCCAATGCCTTACGATGACAAATATTGGCCCACAGTGGGCAAGGTAAACGATGCCCACGGAGATAGAAATTTGGTGTGCTGTGTAGGATAATGACTATGAATTTTAAAAATGAAAAATCTATTAAAAAAAATCAAGGCGAAACCCGAAATGCCATAAGAGTAGGGAAAATTTAATTCTAATTCTATGAAAAAGTTCTTTTATTTTTTGACTATTACAACGTTTCTATCTGCTGGAATTATTTCTTGTAAAGACAAAGTTACTGTTGAAAGCATTAGGCTTAGTATAACCGATATGGAGTTTGGTATTGGAGAGACCATAACTTTAACAGCAAATCTTATTCCATACGATGCTAAAGATAAATGGAATTGGACTACCAGCGATGCAAGTGTGGTTTCAATGGAAATTCATAGTAGTGCTACTGCAAATGTTTCAAAATGTGATATTACTGCAAAAGCAAAAGGAACTGCTATAATTACCGTTCATACGAAAGATAGTAAACTAACGGCAACATGTACAGTAACAGTAATTACCGGAGAGCCTGAACTAATTTTGGTTGAAGGCGGAAAATTTATGATGGGATGTAACGATGATGAATGTATGGACTTTGAGCTTCCGAGGCATGAGGTAACACTAAATAGTTTCAAAATAGCCAAATATCCTGTAACCCAAAAACAGTGGAAACTTATTATGGGTAATAATCCAAGTTGGTATTATAGTATTGGCGATAATTTGCCTGTAAATAATGTGAGTTGGAATGAAGTGCAGGAATATATTGGAAGATTGAATGTTGCTACGGGTAAAAATTATCGTTTGCCAACCGAAGCGGAATGGGAATATGCAGCACGAGGAGGAAATAAAAGCAAAGGATATAAGTATAGTGGCAGCGATAATGTTTATGATGTTGCATGGTGTGGAGGTAGCAATAATTATCAGCCTGTTGGAACCAAAGAACCCAATGAATTGGGAATCTATGATATGAGCGGGAATGTTTTGGAATGGTGTTATGATTGGGCGGATTTTTATTCCAACCAACCTCAAAACAATCCAACGGGGCCTGACTCGGGAATTCATCGTATTATGCGAGGCGGAAGTGTAGGTATCTATGCTATATATTGTCGTGTAGCAACTCGACTAACAGGTAGTCCTGAAGCGAAGTATCAAAATTCCGGCGTCCGCTTGGTGCTTCCTTAGAAAAATTGTTAGAATCTTTGCTCAGACAGTTCTCTTAAATATCTCCTTATTGTCTCTTCCAACCCTAAATACAGTGCGTCGCAAATTAAAGCGTGTCCGATAGAAACTTCCAATAATTGGGGAATGGTTTTTGCAAAATAATTAAGATTATGCAAATTGAGGTCATGTCCGGCATTTAATCCAAGTCCTTGTCTTACAGCCTCTTCTGCTGATTTATAGTAATCATCAATGGCTTCATTCGGGTTTACAGGATAATTAACGGCATAACTCTCCGTATAAAGTTCAATCCTGTCTGTGCCGCAAAGTTTGGCATTCCGCACCATAACCGTATCGGGATTAACAAAAATGGATGTTCTAATTCCTTCTTTTTTAAAGTTTTTACAAATGTCAAATAGCATTTCCTGATATTTAATGGTATCCCAGCCATTGTTTGAAGTGATGGCATCGGGTGCATCGGGAACCAATGTTACCTGATGCGGTTTAACCTCCATTACCAAATCAATAAAATCTTGAGAAGGGTATCCTTCAATATTAAATTCTGTAGTAACAATCTTTTGCAAGGCGCGTACATCTTCGTAGCGAATATGGCGCCCATCGGGGCGTGGATGTACAGTAATGCCTTGCGCACCAAATTTTTCACAATCTTTTGCTACCTGAATAAGATTGGGGAGGTTGCCACCGCGTGCGTTGCGGAGCGTAGCTATTTTATTGATGTTTACACTTAACTTTGTCATAAGGTTCTATTTTAAGCGGCAAAAAAAAATCTTTAAACATTCTATTATTGTCTGTCTCTTTTCAATGCCTCAAAACTTCGGTCATATTTTGTTTCAGATTCTTTACTGAAAAAACACGCAGGAAACTCACCTACCCGCTGATGATATGCAACGCACTCACAACATTTTCCACGTTTACTACAAGAATAAGTACAAGGACAAACTATTGCATTGTTATATTGACAACCCATATCTAAAGTATTTTTCTTATTACTAAATTTTTTATGACTTTAATTATTTCAGTGGCCACTTTCCAATATCTCGCTTCATCTCAACACTGTCTTCCAATGCAGGATTTTCGGGAAGCACATATCTCAAATATGGAAAAAAGTTAATACCGGTTTTTTCTTCCAATTCTCTAATAGTCATTGAATATTCATGTGTTATCTTGTTTGGCTTGTAACATCTGTTCTCTAACCAAAAAGCAATACCGTCGAAGGTGTCGCCCTGACGTTTCACAAGTGCTTTGAAGTAGTATTTGGGAATAGTTACGTTGTTGCGGGTTACAAGAACGCCCAAAGTTTCTACACCCGAATTAATTGCGCCGCCGGTTACTACATAAAGCGTATCACAATCGGAAGCCTGCGCCCATTTTCGCACTTTCTCTTCGAGATTCTTCCAAATTTGTTGATTGAAACAACCTATCTGTGGACTCATATTCGTAAAATAGAACGTTTCCTTGTTGGCATCCAAATTAAATACCCTGTCTTCGGAAGCGCACAAATGCCCTCGATCATAGCCCGGATAGGTTTCCCATTTTCCGTTTGATTTTTTGAGCGATTGAAATTCTTGTGGTATTATAGGATCAAATGCCCAAGCATCGGAACGTTTTACCTTCTTTTCATTGTAATCCGAATAAAACTTGTAAGCCACCCACAGCGGGTGCCGTTGCGCAGTGTCATATTCCATAGCGTATGACTGATGTTGAATAAACCACTGCATGTTTTTTATTTCGGGCAGTTCAATGCGCCCGGAAATATAATTGATGATAAGCGTATCGGATTGCCATTCACCATCAGTAATAGGCGGCGGCACCGGATTAGAAGCAGGACAGGATGTAAATCCTAACAGATATAGGAACATCACTGCAAAAATGAACGTGTTGCGGTAATTTTTTTGATTCATTACTAATAAGTTTTAAATAATTAACGGCACAAAAATAGTAATAATGAGCAATAAAATCTTTTTCCATCATTTTATTTCAAAAAAAAACTCCACATAGTTTTCAGGTGTAATGATTTCTGTGGTGGAGTTCGGATAAGCATTGGTGAAGGTTTTTGTAATTTTAGCCTTTGTGTGGGCGCTCCACTTAAATTCAAAGGCTTGTAATTTACCGCTTTCTTCTTCTATGTAATCAATTTCTTGCTGCTCTTTGGTG
>Ga0123353_10000347_pt1 | contig 56642 bp, 37 predicted proteins | sample TergutLab28metaG_3_FD_92763 | JGI IMG/M metagenome (GOLD analysis project Ga0123353, IMG submission 92763) | Labiotermes labralis P3 segment gut microbial communities from Petit-Saut dam, French Guiana - Lab288 P3 | ecosystem: Host-associated > Arthropoda: Insects > Digestive system > Gut ... | reverse complement strand
TTCATGTGGCCCTCCAGACAGCAGCGCGCGATGTCCGGCGCGATGGCTAAGGCGGCTTTCATGACCGGCCCGCCACCGGCAATGTACACGCTGTCCCGGCAGCCATATCGCTCAATGATCTCGACGGCGCCCGGGACCGCTTCCGGTACCTTGATATGTATATTCATGATCACGCGACCGGCCAGACGCTCAAGCACGTCCTCGAACGCCGCCGGGGGCGCGGCTCTACCAAGGCCTGTGAGTGCTATTGGGTCATGACGGAGGATGATTGTATCGTCACGCACCCGCAGGTCGAACTCGATCTCCTGCGCTCCCGCGTCGGCGGCCGCCTCAAGGGACGCGAGGGAGTTTTCCGGCAAGAGCGCGGACAGGCCCCGGTGGGCGCATACGCGGGGGTAGGGGATGTTCATGTTTTTTAGCTCCCAGACTCTAGATTGTAGATGTGGTTTAGGGGAACGTGGTGGTGTTTCTAAATCGTAACAACGCCGCGCGCCTCGCCGCTTTCCTCACCCAGAGCTTTCCTCACCCTGTCAAAGTCCTCTCCGATCGCTTGCACGAACCTGCCCACATCCGAGTTCCACATCGTGATATTCATGCCCTTTTTGGCCCAGCTGATCTGCTTTTCCAGGCTGCCGGAGTTGTGGTTGCCGACGCCGATACCGCGCTCGCGGCAGGCGGCGATGATCCGTTCGACATACAGTTCAAATTCGGGATGGTCATATTCCTCGGGAATGCCCAGGTTGATCGAAAGGTCGTGCGGCCCGATGAATACCCCGTCAACCTCATCTGTAAGAAGCTCGTCCAAATGGTCAACGGCATGGCGGCTTTCTATGTTCAGCAGCAGCAGGCAACCGTCGTTGTAATTGCGGAAGTATTCGCGCTCCTTTTCCGTCAGCGTGACCGTCCCGTCCAGCACGCCCTTGAGCCGTTCGCCCTTGAGCGGGCGGTACCGGAGCACGCCGGCGAGGATCCGGACCTCCTCGGCCGTCTCGATATACGGCGCGATCACGCCGGCGGCGCCCGCTTCCATGGCGGCGAAAGCTTCCATAGCGTTACAGCGCGGAATGCGTACGATGGGCGCGAGGTTCATCTCACGGTAACAGCGGCACATCCATGCCCGCGCGGAGGGGTCAAGCGGCATGTGCTCGGAATCAATGAACACAAAATCCAGCCCGGCCTTGCGTATTTCCGCCGCCCATTTCGGCGACGGCGATGCTACGAGCGTGCCGTATACCTGCCGCCCGCCGGTGAAAGCCTGTTTAAGCTCATATTGATTCATGGGGTTATCTCCTTTTGATTTCTCATATACTTGATAATCTCAATAACCGCCAGCGGCACGCACCCCGCCGCGTAGCAAAGCATATCCCACCAGCTGAACGACGTGCCCAGCACCGTCGCGAAAAACGCGTTGCCCGCAAGCCCGATACGCTCGACAAAGCTGATGTATTGCAGCCCTTCGACAGCCGCCGCGAACAAAAATACGTACAGCGGCAGCAGGCGCGGCCATTCGGTGAAGAATATCCTCACGAAAAAGTAGATCAGAATCACGACGAGTACGTCGCCGAAATACGGGCGGATGAAATCGTCATGCACGTACAGCGCGATGAGTACCTCCGTCAAAAGCAATATAAGAAAAGCGGCTGTGTTGATGATTCGTTTTTTTATCATAATTATGTTTGTCCTGATTCCACTGTTTCCGCTATCTCTTCCTCCGCTGACAGCAGCATTGCCCTGCGTTCCGTCAGAAGCGCTTCCGTGCGAATACGATCCTCGGTCGTCCACTTGATCGTTGAGCGGCCAACGAAGTATATGAGATTGTCAACGGCCGGAGCCAGCATGGCCAGCGGCCAGACATATTTCATATAGCGTTCAGGCGGCCCCTTGCCCGCTTCAAGGTACCCGCCGCTGTAGCCCATCCATGTAAGGGCGGCGTTGCCTGTGATTGTGCCTATGTTGTTCGTAACGGTTTTGTTGATCAAGCTTGACATGGAGCTGGTGATTCCCTCCGAGCGCACGCCTGTTTTCAGCTCGACGTAATCATAAAACTCGTAGCCAAGCATGTTGCCTGCAACAGTATCGGCGGCGCTGAAAACGCATTGTATGTTTTCTACTATAATATGGGTAAAAATTCCCGGGACGGTTCGGATTCCTGCAATCAATTTGATGATGTTGCCGGCCGCCTCAACCAGGTTTCTGATTTTCTGTGTCTTGAGCGGCCCGCCCAGCCAGTTGACGATCTGCCTGCTGAACGGGTTTGTGAATGTAACCAGAACGCCAGCGAGCGTATCCTTAAACAAAAGCCAGCCTTCCCCGCTCATCGTCTGGCCGAACACCGTCGCCTTCGGCGCGAGATAACGCCATTGAACAAGCGCGTCGCCCGCCGTCGGCGTGAGCACCGCGAGCAGGCCGCAGACAAGGTTTACCTTGAAATATTTGTTGTGCCTGACGACTCCCAGCTGCTCGCGCAGGCTTAACTGTTCCGGGGCGGCCTCTTTGATTTTTCCTTCTTCCAGTTCCTTCTGCCGCTCGGCCTCCCGCGCTTTTTGCTCGGCGTTGAAATCGACCCTGACCTTTATAAAAGACTTCGCGGCGGACGCCATCATATTCACCGGCAGGAAAATCAGCGCGCCGATGAAGATGATCTGATAATCGTTGAACCCAAAGACGTCCCTCCAGCCCATCAAAATCATCGGAATTGACGCGAATGGATATGATATCTGCGTGCCGACGGATTCCCAAACGCCCACGCGCACCCGCTCCTGCGTATACGGGCTGATGGACGCGCGCAGCTTCTGGATGGCGACCGAGTCAAATGTATTGATGGAGTCCTTTAAGCAGTTGCAGAAGATCAGGAGCATGATGTGGCCCCATGGACTCAACCCGCCGTCCACCATCCGGATGAGATCCAGCGTGTGCCCTGTGACCGCGGCGATGCGCATGATAAGCTTGAGCCTCTGCGCGGGAAGGCGCCACCGGTCCATCCACGTACCCACAAAGGGGTCGTTGAACGCGTCATACAGGGAGGTGACGATGCCCGCGACGCTCATCATATTGGGCGGAACGCGGTAGAACTCCCTGAACAGGAAATCCTGCCTGCCGGAGTAGGCCCCGGCCAGCGAGCCGAAAAAGCTTGAGCCGAAAAAAACCAAAAGCTCATAAGGGGCGATGCGGTTGCCGTCTTCAAGGTCAACGCCTTTCACCCAGGAAATGGGATGCCGGACGTTTTTCCTGATCTCCGCACGAACCTCAGGAGTGAACCGTTCATCCATCTTTTGCCTTAGACCCATATATTATCCTCCAAAAAATTTTAACGAATTTGTTTCCCTATACTACTCTACAATTAGAAACATAGAAAAAGCCAAGCAAAAAACTTTGATATATGGATTTTTGCGCAGACTTTTTCGTTTATGTTTCTTATTGCGGAGTAGTATTAACCACATCTACCATCTACTGTCTACCGTCTAGAATCTAGACATACCAAATCCATCCGAACAGCAATATCACGATAAGCCACTGAAATATCGTGTAGTTCACCGTCACCGTGCACCTCGCGGAGCACCGGCCATCCCTGGTCGCGGCTGTGATAACCGCCTGGCCGCGTCCCGTCGCGATGATGTTGCCCCGGCTGTCAACATTTGCGATCTTCGTATTGCTTGACTGCCACACGACGTCGGTGTCCACGTAGTAGCGCGGCTTGCTTACCCTCGCGGTCAGCTTTGCCGTATCCAGGAAATTCAGGGAGACCGACGTTTTGTCAAGCGTTATGGCCGGCTCGCTCAGATCGCCCGTGTAGCCCAGCGAAAGCTTCGGGATACCGTAGCCGTATTTGATGTCGAAGCCCCTGTCTCCCGCGTCAAAGGCCGTGTCGATGAGAAAATTATTGATCTGGCGCGTCGTTGCCGTGGGCCTGAACAGGCAGTACATCGCGGCGGCGGCGGAGACGAAAGCGGCGGACATGGAGGTGCCGCTTTTCACTGCGTATTTTTCGGGGCCGGGTACACAGCTGTTGATCAGGACGCCCGGCGCGGCAAAGTCAACGCTGTTGCCCCGGCAGGATGTGGATGCGAGCAAGCCGTTTTGCGCTATGGAGCTGACGACGATAATCGCGTCTATATGCGACGGGCAAAGATCCGCCGTATCGCCGCCCGTGTTTCCTGCTGCCGCGACGACGGCCGCGTTTTTGCCCATAGCGTATGTGATCGAATCCTCGTAGTACATCGAATGCGGGCCGGTAAGGCTCAGATTAATAACCTTTGCGCCCTTGTCGGCGGCGTATTTGACGCCGTTGCCGACGGTGGAGGCGTAGCCCGTACCGTTGTCTCCCAACACGCGGACGGGCAATATCTTCACGTTCAGATTTTGTGTGCAGTCGGCGACGATACCGGCCACATGCGTGCCGTGGGAATGGCCGTCGTTTGACGGGTCGTCGTCCATGTCGATAAAATCGTAACCGCCCGGCGCAATTTTGCCCGCCAGCGCCTCGTGCTCCGCGACGCCTGAGTCCACGACCGCGACGACGGCCGAATTCGCGCCGTATCCGTTGTCAAGCAGATATTTTTCATACAGGTCAGCCTCTATGTATTCAGGTCCCCAGGACAGGTAGCGGGGAGTCGGCTCTTCCGCAACCAGGGGCGGTTCCTCCGAGACGGTTTCGCAGAGGGAAAGCAGCACGTCAGGCTCGGCGTATGCCACGCGGGGATCGTCCGCGAGCGCGTCGGCGCAGGACTTGGCGGCGGAAACGCTGCCGAACTGCAGGACGTATACCCCGTCCGGCCCGGCGGCGATCTGCGAAGCGCCGAACTCCGACATGTCGGGCGCGGAACCCGTTGATTTTACGATGATCCTTTTTGATTCGTATTCGCCGTCCACGGAGGACGAGTCTGCTTTTGAGCCTGAACCGACGCCGGACTTCAGCTCCTCCTGCCGGATCATGCCGGATACGGCGGCGCTGAACGCGCTGAACTGCGCGACCTGTACCTGCTCCGTATACCGGGCGGCAAGTACGCCGACGGACGGAGCGGACATAGCGGCGAGCAGACATAGGCCGGTTAAAAGGGAAGATACGGTTTTGGCGAGCTTTTTCAAGTACAACACTCCGATCCCATTAGACTTCTTGCATAACTCTCTCTGAGAGTTTGACCGATGAATGTTTTCAACACTCATCGGCGCAAAACCAAGAGTTTTGCAAGAAGTCTATTACATATACAATTATATTAGCACAACACTGTGCTCCAGTCAACGCTAATGAGAAAGAAATTTACGACAAACGTATAAATGAACAAACTGTAAAATGTAATTTTGTTTACATTTTTTACTTATGCGTTTGTTGTGTTACTTCAAGTTTGAATATATTTAACATAATCGGGACAAAATACGTTTGATAATTTATTATGAACTCTCGGTATAATACCGCGCCTTTAGGGCGGGTGAGAGCTTATTGTGAAAGGAACAGTGAAATGTCAATTACCGATAAAGAATATGACAAGATGGCCAAAAAAGCCGCTCCCCCTTCGCCGAAAGGATTGAATATGATCAAGGCGTTTTTGGTAGGCGGTGCGATCTGCGCTTTGGGCGAGGGCCTGTATAAGCTGTTTGAGCGGCTGGGCGTAAACGAGGACGGCGTCCGCGCGCTTGTGCCCATTACGCTGATCGTGCTGACGGCGATACTGACGGCTTTTGGTGTGTTCGATAAAATCGCGAAGCATTCCGGCGCGGGCACGATCGTACCCATTACCGGCTTCGCGAACTCCGTCGTCGCTCCGGCCATGGAGTTTCAAAGCGAGGGACGGATTCTGGGCACGGGCGCGGAAATGTTCAAGATCGCCGGGCCGGTGATTGTTTATGGAAGCAGCGCGGCGGTGGTTTATGGGTTGATTTACTGGATTACGCAACGGTAAACGCCGCATCGAGTAAAAAGGAGAGTTAACATGGCAATACGTCAGGGACGGTATACGCTTATGCTGCCGTCAAGGCCCGTCATAACGGGCTCGGCGGCGGTCGGCGCGAAGAAGGAAGGGGAAGGCCCCTTAGGCGCGGAGTTCGATAAAATTTTTGAGGACGCCACCACCGGCGAAGCTACCTGGGAGAAAGCGGAAAGCGCCCTGCACCGCGAGGCGGTCATACGGGCTTTGGCGGCGGCGGGCGCGTCGCCCTCCGAGGCGGACATGATTTTCGCAGGCGACCTGCTCAACCAGTGTACAGGCACGACCTTCGGCATCCGCGAGCTGGACATGCCCTTCGCGGGGCTGTTCGGGGCATGCTCGACGATGTCGCTGTCCCTCGCGCTCGCGGGGATCATGACGGACAGCGGCGCGCTGAGAATGGCGGTCGCGTCAACGTCGTCGCATTTCTGCTCGGCGGAAAAGCAGTTTCGGATGCCCCTTGAGTATGGCGGCCAGCGCTGCCCGACGGCGCAGTGGACGGCGACGGCGGCAGGCGCGGCCGTGGTCGAGGCGCAGGGAGACGGCCCCCACATAGAGGCCGTTCTGATCGGGCGCATACAGGATCTGGGGATCAAGGACGCGAACAATATGGGCGCGGCCATGGCTCCGGCGGCCTGCTCAACGATCATTGATTTCCTGCGTGACACGAATACGTCGCCCGAGGAATACGATATGATCCTGACCGGGGATCTGGGCTCGGTAGGCTCGCAGCTTTTGCTCGAGCTTATGCAGAAGCAGGAGGGCGTGGACATCGGCGGCGTGCACGCCGACTGCGGAATGATGCTCTACGACCTGAACGGGCAGGACGTCCACGCGGGCGCGTCGGGCTGCGGGTGCAGCGGCGCGGTGGTCTGCTCGTATATCATGCGCAGGTTGAAAGCGGGGGAGCTGAAACGCGTGCTGTTTGTAGGGACGGGGGCGCTGATGTCGCCGGTGTCGTCGTTACAGGGCGAGAGCATACCGTCGATTGCGCACGGGGTTTTACTGACCAACTAACATTAGTATGATGGAGGATTTATGGAAGAACTGGTGAAATGTCTCAGGCTGGCGGCGGACGCGGGCAAGACCGTGAAATATCTGACCGTGATGACGAAAATCGTGACGGGCGTTTTCGCGGCGCTGATGGCGGTGCATATGGTGAGAGGGATTATGGATTTAAAAAAGACCTATTTTGCGAAATGATGATGAAACAATTTGCGAACAAGTCCAATGCAGGGGCGAACTGTGCTCGCCTGTGAACAAGTCCAATGTATGGGCGATTATTAATCGCCCATAGAAAGAAAGGCGTAAAATTTTACGCGGCGGGCGATTGATAATCGCCTCTACATTGGTCCCTGCACATGAACGTTTCTGCGGAAAGGAATTCATAATGCGGAAAAAGGTGAATACAAAGCCGCTTTTAAAGCTGCTCCGAAAAGAACTCAGGGACATCAGAAAGGAATATTCAATATCGCTGAAGCAGAAGGACAGGACACCGTTCGACGACTGGCTCGGCGATAATTATTATATGTTCGAGCGTGAGCTGAGGTCGGGCTTCGGCACGGTCCGGGACGCGGCGCCGCTTCCGCCGGGGCAAAACGGATTGCCGAGGCTTTATGACCTGTGCCTGGAAATATGCGCGGACGGCATCGCGCCAGATCAGGAGGAGCTGACGCGGCTGCTGTCCGGCCGCGCGCTTAAAGGCTCCGAGGCGGATCTTCTGCCGGTCATGCTTCGGTGCGCGCTTTTGCACAGAGCGTGGGAAAGCTGTCAGATGAAAAGCGTCGGCGGCATCCGGGGAGAGCGGGCGGCCGCGCTGCTGGGAAATGCCGTGAAGTCCCTGCGTAATCTGCCCGACATTGATTTCAATGAGGTGAACGGGCGGTTAAGTCCCGTCGAAAAAATCCTTATGCAGGACCCCGTCGGGGTATACCGGCATATGGACGAGGCGACAAAAGCCCTGTACAGAAGTTTCATATCCAAGCGGGCGCGGGAGTCGGGCGAAGAGGAGGAAACGGTGGCCGAAAAGGCTCTTAAACAGGCGTTGGCCGGGCGGGGAGAGAGAGACAGGCACATCGGGCTGTACATTCTGCCGCGCGGCAAATACAGGAAAAGGGGCGCGGCGTTTCTCATCGCGGAGGCGTTTTTTCCGCTTATGGCGGCTGTGCTGACGGCGTATATGACAGGGGCGTGGTATCTCGTGCCGCTTTTGTACCTGCCGTTTTGGGAGGTCACGGGCGTACTTGTTCGGATGCTGGGCGCGGCGTGCGTGCGGACGTATCCGCTGCCACGGATGGAAATCAAAAACAGGGTTCCCAGTGAAAACAAAACGCTTATCGTGGTTTCGACCTTGCTGCCGGGTGCGGAAAAGGCCGGGAAGCTTAAAAATCACCTCAAGGAGCTGTACCTGTCAAACGGGCAGGAGAACGTGAAAATTCTGCTGCTGGCCGACCTGAAAGGCGCGGGCACGCCCGAAAAGCCGGAGGACAAGCCGGAAATCGCGGCGATGGAGCGCGTGATCGGCGAGCTGAACAGCCAATACGGCGGGGGATTTATACTGGCGGTGCGGCCGCGGGACTACTCCGTTACGCAGGGGAGCTTCACGGGGTGGGAGCGCAAGCGCGGCGCGATAACCCAGCTGATCCGGGAGATAAAAGGCGAGACGGGCGGCTTTCTGACACTGCTGGGGGACACCGGCGGACTGCGTGAAACCAAGTCGGTTTTGGCGCTCGACGCAGACACGTCCCTGCCGCTGGATACGGCGGCGGCGCTCGTTTCCGCGGCGATGCATCCGCTGAACCGCCCGGTGACCGACCGCGAGTCAGGAACCGTCACCGACGGATACGGCATACTCGCGCCGAGCGTGGGAGTCGGCGTGGGCGAGTCGTCAACGGTGTTCTCGAAAATCCTGGCCGGTGACTTCGGTATCACGGCCTATGACAACGTGTCCTCTGAGCGGTATCAGGACTTCTTCGGCGAGGGGATTTTCGCTGGAAAGGGACTTATCGACGTGGACGCGTTCTACGCGCTGCTCAACGACACGCTGCCCGAGGGGCTTATACTCTCGCATGATATTCTGGAGGGCGGCTACCTGCGGTGCGGATTCGTATCCGACTTGCAGGTGACCGACGGCTTCCCGAAACGCCTGGGCGCGTACTTCGACCGCATGGAGCGGTGGATCCGTGGCGACTGGCAGAACGCCGGATTCATCTTCGGGAAAAATCCCTTAAGCGGCCTTTCCAGATTCAAGCTGCTCGACAATCTGCGCCGTTCGCTGACGCCGATCGCGGCGTGCCTTGCGGTTTTGCTGTCCGTGTTTATGGACGAAAAAGCGGCGGCAGTCGCGGCGGCCATCGCGATTTTAAGCGTGCCGGGCGGCCATATTTTTTCCGCGCTGCGAACCGTTTTTATGGGCGGCACGTCGATGTTCTCGCGGCTGTTTTATTCGTCGGTCATGCCGTCGGCGCTGGGGGATTTTACGCGCGGCGCGGCGCTCCTGCTCATGCTGCCGCAGACGGCGTGGGTGTCGATTTGCGCGATTGCCCGGGCGATGTGGCGCAGGCTCGTGAGCAAAAAGAAGCTTCTTGAATGGACGACCTTCGCCCAAAGCGACAGCGGAAATTCGGCCAAGCGGACGGCGATTTTGTGCCTGCCGCTCATAACGGCGGCGGCGGTTCTTCTCTTGTCGGCTCACGCGTCGGCGCGCCTGTGCGCGATGCTTTTTTTGTCGGGCGTGCTCTTCACGCTGCTTTCGGGGCGGGAAAACGAGAAGCGCGGCGTTTCGCTTGACTATTTTACCCGTGACCGCCTGACCTCCTACGCGGCGGCGATGTGGGTTTACTTTGACGAGCTTTGCACCAAAGAGAACAATTTCCTGCCGCCTGACAACATGCAGGAGACGCCAGTCCACCGCACCGCGCACCGTACCTCGCCGACGAATATCGGCATGATGATGATGTGCGTTTTGGCCGCCCGGGACCTCGGCTTCATCGACAGCGCGGAGATGTTCGTGCGGACGGAGCGGGCGCTGAACTCCATTGACCGTTTGGAAAAGCACCGGGGCAATCTGCTGAACTGGTATGACACGAGGACGCTGCGCCCGCTGTATCCGCGGTACGTTTCCTCTGTGGACAGCGGCAACTTCCTTTGCAGCTTAGTCGCCTTGAAGCAGGGGATAATGGAGTATAAAAACGAGTTCATTGGACTTGAAAAGCTCGCCGCCAGAATAGAGAAGCTCATCGGCGAAACGGATATCGCCATATTTTATAACAAACGCCGCCGGCTTCTGCACATCGGGCTTGACATGGAGACGATGGAGCTTTCCCCGTCGTACTATGACCTGCTGATGAGCGAGGCTCGCATGACGGGCTACTACGCCGTCGCGAGCAAGGCGATTCCGAAAAAGCACTGGGGGGCGCTGGGGCGGACGCTGGTCAGCGCGGGGCGGTACACGGGGCTTGTGTCATGGACAGGCACGATGTTCGAGTATTTTATGCCGTATATTTTTCTGCCGGCCATCGAGGGTACGCTGTCGTATGAAGCGCTGAAATTCTGCGTGTGGTGCCAGAAAAACCGCGTCGCGAAAAAGGGAAGCAAGGCGATTCCGTGGGGAATTTCGGAGAGCGGGTTTTACGCCTTTGACCGCCAGCTTAACTACCAGTACAAGGCCCACGGCGTGCAGAAGCTCGGCCTGAAACGCGGGATGAACGCCGAGCTGGTCATATCGCCGTATTCGACGTTTCTGGCGCTGTCCTTGGTCCCGCGTTCCGCGCTGAAAAACCTGAAATTGTTTGAAGAGATGGAAATGGCCGGACGCTGCGGATTTTACGAAGCTGCCGACTTCACCCGCACACGCACGAACGGCCAGGATTATGCCGTGGTTCGCAGCTACATGGCGCACCACGTGGGCATGAGTATGCTCTGCGTGCTGAACGCGCTCAAGGGGAATATTATACAGAAGCGGTTTATGTCAGACGACAAAATGGCGTCGGGCGCGAGCCTGCTGCATGAAAAAATACCGCTGGGCGCGGCGGTTTTCAAGGACGTCGAAACCAGAAGCGTCCCGAAAATACGAGAGCGCACCGATCCGCAGATACGGGAGTTTGAGACGATTACGCCCCTCGCTCCCCATGTGAAGCTGCTGACGAACGGGGAGTGGACGGCCGCCGTGACGGACGTCGGCGCGTCCATGTCGGCCTACCGGGGCGTGAGCGTGCTGCGGCACAGCGCCGACCTGCTGCGGAATCCGCAGGGGGTGTTCGCGTTGCTGAAAAGCGACTCGCTCACGCTGCCTGTGACGGCGGCGTTGGGCTATCCACCGGACGTCAGATACGGCTGCGCGTTTGCGAGCGCTTCCGTTACGCACCGCGCTACGAAGGACAACATCCAGATCAAAATGAGGACGGCGGTCCATCCGCGTCTCTCGGGCGAGCAGCGGACGTTCACCATCCGAAACCGCAACACGACGGGGATGCTCAACTGCGACCTTGTCATCTACTTCGAGCCGAGCCTCGCGCCGCACAGGGACGCCGAGGCGCACCCGATGTTCTCAAAGCTGTTTTTAGAGGACAGCTTCGATGCCGCGAACAAAATTTTGACATTCACAAGAAAGCCGCGCAACGAGGATCATACCCTGAGCTTGGCGGCGGGATTTCTTGAAAACATCATTTTTGAGCACGAGACTTCCCGGGAAAAGCTGCTGAAATGCGGGTACGGGGTCGAGTCGCTTTTGACGGAAATTCCCGAGCTTCAGGGCTGCGGGGGTATGCCTGACGCGTGCGCGGCGTTCAAAATAAAGGTGAAGCTGCCGCCGAAAGGAACCGCTGAGGTGAGCCTGATTCTGGCCGCCGCGTCGTCAAAAAACGAGGCGGTGAACAAGGTGCTGAAGATGCGCGAGTCAGGCGGGATCAAGGACGGGAAAGGCGCGTATGAGTTGTTTCGGGAGGGCGGGCTTGAGGCGGTCATAGCGGACAAGGCGGCGCCGCGTCTGCTGTTTGATACGGAGATGCCGCGGGAGCTTTCCGAGGCCGTCGGGAAGAACTGCCTGCCCAAAAACGCGGTATGGGCCTTCGGCGTTTCGGGGGACTTTCCGATCATATTGATCGAGGTGCGCGACCCGTCGGACGCCGCCCGCGCCGCGCCTTACATCTGCATGAATGACCGGCTGAGATGCGCCGGGATCATGACGGATCTTGTCATCGGATACAGGGAGGGCGGCGAGTACGGCACACCTGTTTTCGCGGCGATCAGCGGCGTGATTAAAAGCTCCAGGCCGGAGGGCGCGGCGGCGGACGGGTTATATGTAGTAAATTTACAGCAGTACGGCGAGGCGGAGGTTAATGCCCTGAAAGCCGCCGCTTCGTATATTGCGTCGGATTCACAGGGACGGGAGGAGCGTCCCGAGCGGGCTTTTTCGCCGTTGAGACTGACGCAAGCAAATCCCTTTACACACAGGGGAATCGGCGGAGAGCCTGTAAAGCTATTTAACTTTACAGACGAAAAAGACGACGCGATCATTGTCGGGCACGAGGGCGAAAAGCCTTGCGTACCATGGTGCCTGGTGCTTTCCAACAGCGCGTTCGGTACGATGGTGAGTGACAAGGCTTTGGGCTTTACATGGGCGGTCAATGCGAGAGAGAACAAGCTGACGCCCTGGTACAACGACGCGCGGCGGGACAATCGCGGTGAAATGCTGATCCTGAAGCTGCGCGACAAAAGCTATGACCTTTTGCTTGGCGCGGCGGCCGAATTCACGCCGGAAAAGGCGACATGGTACGGCAAGGCGGGCGAGATAGAGTATGAGATCAGTGTGACCGTGCCTGAAAAGGGCATGGTCAAAAACTGCGAGCTGAGGCTGAAAAACAGGAGCAGCGAGCCTGTCTCGGCAGACGTGATATACTACACGGAGCCGGTTTTAGGGGTCAGCCGCGAGTGTCAGAGGTTCATTCAAACGGAAAAAAGAGACGGCGGCATACTCATGCATTCGCCCTACAGCGAGGTTCGGGGATACGCCTTTTTGTCGGCGGAAGGGGGGGCCGATCATACGCATACCGACCGCGCCGCGTTCCTCAGCGGGGAGGCTGGATATGCCGAAAAGGAACGGCCCTGGGACGTCTGCGCGGCAGTTGAAAAGCGTGTTTCCCTTTTGCAGGGGGAGGAGAAAACGGCGCGCTTCTATTTGTCGTGGGCGGCCAAAAAAGAGGCGGCTTTGCTCATGAAAACCGTGCAGAAAACGGCGGAGCAAAGCGGTCGTTATATCAGGATATCGTCGCCCGACAAGGCGCTTGACAGGATGGTGAATTCGTGGCTTCCGTGGCAGATCGTCAGCTGCCGCGTGAACGGGCGGACGGGCTTCTACCAATGCGGCGGCGCGTGGGGATTCCGGGATCAGCTTCAGGACGTTTCGGCCATGATCTTTCTTGATCCCGCGCTCGTCAGAAGGCACATTTTAAGGTGCTGCGCCGCGCAGTTTTTGGAGGGCGACGCGCTCCACTGGTGGCACCGCATGCCCGGGAAAAGCGACGGGATCAAGGGCGTGCGAACAAGATACAGCGACGATTTTCTGTGGCTGCCCTACGTGACGGCGGAGTATGTTGAAAAGACCGGGGACGCGGATTTCCTGAATGTCACCGCGCCGTTTTTGCAGGGCGACGAGCTCTCAGAGGAGGAGCATGAACGCTATTTCAGTCCCTTTTTTGCCGCGGAAAAGGGTACGGTTTATGAGCATTGCATACGCGCGGCCGAGCGTGCCATGCGCTTCGGTGAGCGGGGGCTTGCCCTCATCGGGGGCGGCGACTGGAACGACGGCTTCAACAAAATCGGCATAAAGGGCAGGGGCGAAAGCGTCTGGCTGACGCAGTTTTTGTCGATCGTTTTGAGGAAAACCGCGGCGCTTTGCGTGATACAGGGGGACGCGGAGCGCGCGGCGGATTACCGCGAAAGGTCCGCCGGACTCCTCCGCGCCGTGGACGAAAACGCCTGGGCGGGCGACCGCTATGCGCGCGCGTTTTTCGACGACGGGACGCCTTTGGGCGTCAGGCGGCCGGGCGACAAATACGGCGGCGAATGTGAGATCGACAGCCTGCCGCAGTCTTTCGCGGCGCTGGCGGAAATGCCCGACAAGTCCCGGATAGACGCTGGCATGGATACCGCTTTCAGGGAGCTTGTGGACGAGGAGGCCGGGATCATCAAGCTGCTGTCGCTGCCGTTTTCAGGCAGGGGCGCGGACGCGGGGTATATCACGGCCTACCCGCCGGGCGTGCGTGAAAACGGCGGGCAGTACACCCACGCGGCGATATGGTTTTGCATGGCGCTGCTGCGTATAGGACGCGTTGACGACGGCGCGCGGCTGCTGTCCATGCTCAACCCCGCGAGAATCTGCGAGGACGCGGAAAGGATGAAGCGGTACCGCGCGGAGCCGTACGCGATAGCGGGCGATGTTTCCGCGAATCGGAAAAGATACGGACACACGGGCTGGAGCCTTTATACCGGCGCGGCGGCCTGGTATTACCGCGCGGTTTGCGAGGAATTGCTCGGACTGCGCTTTGAAAAAGATAAATTATTTCTCAGACCGAAAATAACAGAGCAGCTAACGCCGCTTGCGATTGAAATAGGGTACGGCGGCGCGGCGGTCAGGATTGAACTGACCTCGGCGAAAGCATCAAAAATAACGGTTGACGGCCAGGCGGCGGAGTATGTGCCGCTGGACGGAAAAAGTCACGAAGTAAAAGTGGAATAAAGAAAATAAAAGGCGGTAAAGGGATCAGCTTTACATGCGGAAAGCACGTAAAGCTGATCCCTTTACACATTATATTTCTTGCGAAATTGTTCTATGAGGGGGCCGCCCGGTGCACAATCCCTATATTATAAAAAAATATGAATCATTTATTCCTGAAAGCCGTATACATTATATATGTTTGTGATACAATTGATTTGTGCACCGGGCCGGTAGGCTGATTCACGCGTGTGCCCGCACGTAAAATATCCTCGGAAAAAGCCGCCGGACACGAAAATATTCCATCATGAACACGTAATTAACACGCAAATATTTGCTGAAATAGAACAAAAGACGAATTTCTCTATTCATCATAACCTAAAAAACAGGCTTTACTTTGTACAAAAAGTATAATTTGAATTTTTAGATACGAAATTCATTGACAAATCTGCGCAATTGGATTATATTTATATTATCCATTAAGAGTGGCGTTTTGTCCCGTTATGTCCGATTCATGTATCGTTTTTTTGGGGGACAGCGGAATCAAACGCGGTCATCTTGTAACTTAGGGTACGACTACATGCGAATGAAATGACCGTCTGGCAAAAGACTTGGCTGAAGCCGCGGAAAAAGGAGTGATTGCGCACCGCGAAAACCGCAAAATGAGTCTGTGTGCGTTTTGCGGGGATGAAAAAGAACAACACGCAGGTCAGTCTTGGATACCAAAAAATAAGTATGTTAGTATTTTACGGAGGTGTATTTTGTGAGAAACATGAAAAAAGTTCTTAGCGCGCTCCTGGCAATCGTTCTTGTGGTTTCGTCGCTTTCCATAGCGGCATACGCCGCGCCCTACAAGGACGTTGTGGGTCAGGAGTTTGACTCTCTCGACAAGCCCATTTTCACGAAAGAACAGTACGCGACGATGGCTCTTGACATGGTTGACCTTATGCTCATCGACATGAACCAGCAGCTCAACCTTGACTTGGGCGGTATCTTGGTGATCGACCTTGACCTGCGCTCCATAGATAGGTTAGTGACATCGCTTAAGGTTTTAATTCCTGTGATTACGGGAATTGCGGGAGGCTCAATGGGATACGCACTGCTCGGCGATTTGTCCTCTCTTGGAGGTGCTTTAGAAAACTTGAGACAAAACATCCCGTTAAGAACAAGCGGTGACAGCGCGGATATCTACATCGTTATGTCACTGCTCGAACTTCTGGGAGACATCTCGTGGGTCGTCGGAGATCTATTGGCGGGTACTCTTAATCTTGGTATGATCGGCAACTTCTTTGACATTTCCGATCTGTTGGATCTTCCTGGTATGCTGAAAGGGCTGGTCGCGGATCTTCTCTTCCCGAATCGTGACGAGAATTTTGACGTGAAGTCACTGACGCTTGACCAGTATCTTGCGAATTTCATCAACTCGCTGCTTGACGGTACATATGACGCGGACGAGGGCAGCACCTTTGAGACCATCAAGGATTTCATCGCGGAAAACCTGCCCGGCATCGCAAACGAAATCGACCTTTTGAACGATTCGATTTACGATCTCCTTGAAAAGGCGCTCCGCTACGCGCTTCAGGCTCCTGTCCTGATTGATCTGGTAAACGGCCAGCTGAAGAGATGGGTCGGCGAGCTTTGCGGCCTGAAGTACACCAAGGACGAAAATACCGGCGAATACATTGTTGACGACAGCGGGAAAAACAGCAACGCTGACTTCGTTAATGTTGACTACGAATTCACGGTGCAGATGTTTGCGGACGAAATCTCCACTTGGGGCGACATTAAGACGGATTCTTTCGTAAATCACTTCAATGACATTCTCGGCTTGATCATGGAAGAGATCGCTACGGCAGAGCTTGACGTCAATTGGGTCTTCGGCACAAACGATGAGCTTATCGGCAACATCATCGACGTGGCCAAGAAGCTTCTGGGCAAGACAGGCGGACAGTTCTTCGCGGACTTTGTCGAAATCGTAACGCCCGGCCAGCTCGACGAGATGACCGATGAAGAATTCATGGCATATCTCCTGCGTACGATCATCAACAGCCTTGTCTACGACGTTTTCGTTCCCAATGACAGAGAGTCGATAGCCGACGCGGTTTATTTCATCATCAGATCCGTCGCGGCGAAGATCGTGCCCTCTATGCAATACAATGACTTCCCGTCCACCGATACGGCCGAGGCTGTTGACGAAATACTCAGCATCCTCGTCGATATGCTCCTCACCGTGCTGACGCAGGTTATTCCCCTCAACCCCGTTGACGACGAAGTATTCTACTTCGGCATGGGTCTGCATGACTTCCTGGATAAGTTTATGACCTGGGTACAGGAAAACTACGGCGGAATCATATCTTACTTCCCCGGCGGCGACGCGTTTGAAGTGCTCAGCGGAATTTTATTCAACTTTATTCCGGCAAACTGGCTTCCTGTCAACCCCGAGACCGCCTCGGAATGGACGAACCTTTTCGATATCATCAGGGATGAGGTAATGGTCAAGCTGTTTGATCTTGATCTCAGCGGCATCCTGGCTCTCCTGCAGAGGAACGACAGCGGAGAGTTGAACGGGAATCTCATTACGATCCTCCTTGCCAGAATCAAGTCTATTATTGATTTTGTGTTCGGCCAAACTTTCCCCACAGGTTACCCCTATGATAACCTTGAAATGATAATTAATCCCGCGTTCCTGGGCGAGCTTATAACTAATCTGCTGGTGAGTCTGTACGACAGGGCCTCTGATAATTTGCTTGACGCCCTGCTGCCGATACTCTGCATGATCCTCGGGCTTACTGACGGCCAGTATTTCGGCTATCCGTTCATAAGCTTGCCTGACACGTTTGCTTTCACGTCCGGCTCGGATAACCTGAATACATTTTATATGTTTAACGGTTCGGGCGGCGTCAATACGGCACATACGGATATATACGGCAACCAGACGGCTGACAAGCTGTATACGTATCAGATCATAAGCGCTGACGCGTATTTGGACGGGGCTACGGTGTCCGGAGTTTCGGTTACACCCAGCACTAATAATATCCCGGGCGGCGCGTCCTCAACATTCACCATTAAGGGACTTACCGCTGGCAACGCGGCAAACAAAACGCTTAGGGTTACGATAACCTACAACCTTTTGGGACAGGACGGAACGGCCATAACGAGCCAGTCGCTTGTCCAGAATTGCTTTGCTTTCCTCACCAGCGGAATCGGCTCCGACAGGGGTTCCGATGTGTCTGTGATGGCTAATATTACTGACGACAACACCCATTACCTCATGAGGGCTCAGGGTATCTTCCTGAATCAAGACGCAAGGCTGTCATCCCTTGAAAACTTTAAGATTGAGGTTTGGAGGAGAACGGGTCAAGGTTCCTTGTCAAGCCATACAATAAACGCCACAGTTTCTTTGACGGCATCCACAGCGCCAGGCATTCCAGGAGTGTCCATTAATCCGCTTGATCCTATCCAGACAGAGGGTAAGGGCGGCACATGGACTTACAATCCGTACAAGGTGGCCGAGGGCGCTTTGCTTCCGGCCGCAAACACACAACCGTTTACCAGCACCATTCAGCTTCAGGCCAGCTCGACGAGAGCCGGAGGTCCTTCGGAAAATCTCTACTACACATATTATATATGGGTGTACAACGATTACGGACTGCCCAAGCTGCTTAATGACGCGCTGAATTCTAACCGTCAGAAGAGTGCCTATGAGTCGGGCGATTATACTTGGGAGTACGAAGTTGATTATGGCTTTGGTCCTGAGCCTGAGTCCGAGACCGTGAACGGTGATACGGTATGGGCAAACTATATCAAAGCGATTGAGGATGCGGTAGCTATCGTATACCGTCCGAAGCCGGATCAAGCTTTCAACACAACGCATGGCAGCAAGTACAAGGCAGCTGCCGAAGCGCTTGCGAAGTATGTTGATCAGCTCAAACAGGGTATCAAGGAAGACGCCGGCGGCGTTACAGCCGTTGCGAACGCTTTGGCCGTGTACTACAATCCCCCTGTTGGTAACGGCGATCTTCCCTACAACGATCCCAACAAGTTCTATTTCACCGACGAGGACTATGTGACCTATACCTATAACAACTTCTCACCCGAGAGGTCGGCCGCTGAAAGTATGATCAAGAAAGACGCGGAGGGTACAATTGTCGGTGCGATCGAAGCCGCTTACATGAAGCACAGAGTGGATCTTTACGGCGGCAGGCTGAAACGCCTGAGGGCTTATACGGAGCACCTCGCGGAAGAGTTGGATATCTCCAACCAGATCAATAACGACAACTACACGGCGACATCCTGGAGCAACTTCGTTGAGGCGCGTACTTTTGCGAGTCAGGTTAACGGCGAGTCGATCGGCAGCGCTGTGCAGGATCCCTACAAGGATGTTTGGTACCTTACCGACGGCGGCTTGCGCCAGTCTAAGGTCAATACGGCTCGTTCGGTGTTGATTAACGCGCGCAAGCAGTTGAAGTATGACACAGGCGAAACGCTTAATCCGAGGCTTGTGGCGGTTGAAGATATGATTGCGAACATGGAAGATGGTTTTATGTCAAATCGTTCTGTCGAGATCATGTATGCCAACGAGATTCCGTTTGGTAACAAGGATTGTAGCGAATGGTGGGGCGACATGATGCCGAACAACTTCATTTACGGCCTTGATGACTTTAACGGTGCGTACGTAGATGGTTTGATTGAGGCGATTGATGGAACATATGAGCTTGATTATCAGTACAACGATGTGGGTGCTCAATCCAATGGTACGAGCGTTTTGCTTAAGGATCTTGAGGGCAATGTCGTGGAGCGGTATTGGATATCCTATTTTGGAGATTTGGACGGTGACGGCCTTGCAGGTCAAGACGATGTGGCGGCTTTTGTCAATGCGATGGAATATGCATATACTTGGACTTGGGATATGGATGTTTACGCTAACCCATTTGCTCTGGCGGCCGATTTAAACCGCGACGGAGCACTGACTCCAGACGATGCCGCAATTTTAATAAGCCATGTTTTTTGGTATGGAACAATAAAACAAAACTCATTAGATCCGAATAATTATATGCAACAATGGTAATGGCACATTTGTTTTCAGCTAAACATCACTGATTAAAACAGCTTCTGCCGCAGGTCGGCAAAGCAAGTTGGCTTGCGGCAGAAGAAAATTTCTTCAAGGGGAGGAAGGAAATGAAAAAAGTTAGAAAAATAACTATGATTATAGTTGCGATCCTCCTTGTATTCGCCTCTTTGGCGATCGGCGCGAGCGCGCGTCAGGATTCGGGCACGATAACGCTCACAATTACGGCGGACAAGAACGCTAACCTCCAGCCCGGTGACATTGTCACGTTTACTGTTTTTGTAAAGAGTGACTACAATTGTATCGGGATGCGTTGGCCGATCATGTTCCAGACCAACGTTTTGGAAATGGTGACGGAAAGCGGCAATATAGGCAATGTTCAGCCTTTGGCATTGGGTATGCAAGGCGCGTCGCTTACATCCAGTTTGGGCGATTCATCCATGTTTATTTCTCCGTATACAACCTCGAATTATGGATGCCTTTTGGTGCAGTGGACCGCGAACACGTTTGCGGGCAACCCGAATTATTACAACAAACCACAAGGTGAAGATTGCTTTACGTTCCAGCTCCGGGTGAAACCGGCAGGTACGTTTACAAACGGCGCTTCATCCAGAATCATAATCCCCACGCTTGATTATTACAGGGATAATGTGTTCTATCACCAGGCGCTTGAGGACACGTCAGACTCTACCTCCAACTATACGCTCCAAACGCTGACGGTTACGCAAAGTCCGGGATACGAGACCGTTACGGCGTTCAATGAGGCTCCTGCGCTGCTTAAGAGATCTGAACAGCTTGATGTGGTGGTTGACAATGAGTTGGGATATCTGTACGGGTTTACTGAGATGTTTACCGATTATTGGTATATTGAAGATTACCATAATACTTATCTCAGGACGACTGGCGGCGCGAAGTATACCATAACGCCGAACGAGATGGGATGTATCAGTACAGGCGCCGTACTTCACCTGACCACCGCCGATGATGTGCCGATCAGGGATTATACGTTTATTGTCTTCGGTGATCTCAACGGTGACCGCGTGGTTAACTCGGACGATGCAGCCATGTCCATGAGTATACAAATGTATGCCCTCAATTGGATGCAGAATATGGATTCGTATGATGCCAAGGATCATCCGGTTTTGTTCGCGGCTGACGTCAATTTTGACGGTATCTATGATAATGGAGCGGATTTCAGTTACCTGATTGATTGCGGAGTTTTATACAAAGGCTACCTGAGTCAGACGCGGACGTTGGTTAACAACTCGCCGGTTATTCCATGGTCTTAATTAAGGTCTTATTCGCTTTTGCGAAAAGCATATAATATTTTTAAGGAGGAAAATTAGCAGATGAAACTGGTAAAGAAAACCCTTGCGGTAACACTTTCTCTTATCATGGCATTCAGCGTGTTTTCGATTGCTGTTTCCGCGGCATTGATTTCGTCAATTCCTGATCCCATTACCCAGACTGGCACGGCATTCACTGACGGGATATACTACGGACTTAATGCCGGAGACGGAACAGCAACGGCTAAACTGGATGTCTATAAGTGGGATGCTGTTGAAAACGTAAGAGGCGCGAAGGTTGAAAACGGAGATGTCTTAGAGGAAGGGGATATTGTTGAAGTCGGCGTTTCTTTTAAAACGACTTATTATGCGTCTACGGTATCTCTTCAAGTCTTTTTTGACAGCGGGGCGTTTTTGCCTTATCACAACGGATCAACGTTGTCCAAAAACGACATGGGAACTGATTTGTTTGCGGGAGCAAATCCTTGTGTAGTGACAACAGATGGTGACGCGAGCGTACCGAAAGCATCGGATGCTTTTGGCGGTTCTTGGACATTTTGGGAGACGCGTACGGGCACTCCATCCCTTAGAAAAACAGCCAGATATTGGGTGAACACAGGTTCCCAGCCTGATGCAGTAAAACATCCAGCGGATATACCTGCAGCATACAGAACCGTAAATGTACTTTCAACAGCACTTGCAGACTTAAGATTTTTTCTTTTTACAGCTGCAGCTGCTGTGGATGGTGCTTCAGCGGGAGCCTTAATTAAGATTCCGGACTATGAGTATTTCAAATTCAAACTGAAAGTAGTGGCTCCTGCAACTGACACGGGACTTTCCCCTATTTTTATATCGAATGCCTCTGTCAGAGCTAGTAGTCTTCCTGTTGAAACCAACCACAAGACGTTTGTTACTTGTGTACCCTCCGGTACTATGGCAGATCTTACTGGCGCTACTACGCTTGGCCATACGTACGACCTGAGAGCCGCACAGCTCGCTTTCGACATCAACGGCGAAGTGCAGGGCAACGTCTTTGACGTAGTAGTCAAGGACGCTGGCGGCAACATAATCGACAGCGATACAGGCGTTACCACCTTTGATCTTCCGTCGACAACCGCTCTTCCCAACGACGGCAAGGATTATGACTTCGACGGCTGGTCCGGCGACGATGGCAGCACTTACGCTCCCGGCGCGACAGCTACGATCACTCAGAACACAGTATTCACACCTATTTTCACCCAGTTGTTCACCATCTCTTTCGCGGGCACGAACGGTACAGTTTCACCGACAAGCGTCCAGAAGAGATACGGCGACGTGTGGAATGAAGACTGGCTGCCGACCGACTTTACGCCGAGCAACGGCTACACAGAAGTGGGAGGCTCATGGTCCGCGACTCCCGAGACGGTCACAGAAAACACGACCATCACCTACACTTTCGCGAAGGATGCCGGCCAGTGGGCGACCCTTACTTTCGAGACTGGCGGCAACGGCACGATCAACGGCGGCAGCGCGGATGTCGTGGTTGAGGTGCTGAAGACTGCGGATTGGAGCACGGTCACGGTTCCGACTCCCGTCGGCACAGGCAACTACTTCTTTGTCAATTGGACTCCGGCAATTCCGTCGGGCACGATTGGCGCCGGTGGGACTTACACCGCGAACTTCACGAATCAGGTGCCCTACAGCGTAGAGGTCTACGTAATGGGAACGAACGGCTTATACCCGGCGACTCCCACCATAAATAATGGCAGCGCGGAGATCGGCAAGCCGCTTACGATTAATGAGCTTGCGGAGGTAATTTACGGAGAGGATCCCGGATACTTCCTTGACAAAACATACGGTGGCTACAAGGTTTCCACTTCGAGCCTTGTCAGCGGTGAAGTGTTCAAAATTTATGTTGCCCGTGCGCAGGTTACGTACAATTGGTGGGCAGATGAAGACGATCAAGATCTGTTCGCTACGGTCACATACCGTTTTGAAGCTAATGTTACGAATCCGGTCGGTACTCCCGCTGCGCCCGAAGGCTTCGAATTTGACAAATGGGTTACCGCGCCGGGCGGCAGCACCGAGTTTGTACCGGGCACTGCCGCGGCTATCGGCCCCGTTAACATCTACGCCAAGTTCGTTGAGGAGCCTGAAGGTGAGTTGGACTTTACCGCGTTCGACGCAGCTATAGCCAATATGATCAACCGCTATAACCTCTTCTTCTTCAAGGATGAGGCGATCCTCCAGGTAGCGGCTGTGTTGGGCTACGAAACAGATGACGTGGAGGCATTCCTTGGCAACTATCTTTCTATGCCTCCGATTCCGTGGGCTTATGCTGACCTTGGAGAATTGAATACGCAGAGCAAGATCAACGCGAAAACCCTTGCGATCACCAACCTGACGACAGAGCTTCGCGAGTACAGCCGCAAGGATGGTACTGCGCTTGTCAATAGCGCCAACAGCGATTACCTGGCGGAGACGAAAGGTACCATTACGTATACAATAACGCCCAACAAGGCAAAAGTGGATCCCGGCGATGTTGTTATGTTCCAGCTGTTCCTCGGCAACCTGAACTTCTATTTGAATGGTATTGCGTGCCCGATTCTCTTTGACCCGAACCGTTGGGACCTTGTCACCAATGACGGATATGATGATTATTTCTTCACATACGAAGAAGCGCTGGCTGATGAAAACAGCGACGGCGATCCTTTCTTTATAGAAGAGTTCATCAAATTGGTGGGCGGAACGGCTGTCACCAACAACTACGATCCTAGTATATCGGCAATCCTGCATGGCAATTATAAGAAAACTGCGGGCAACGATCTTGTCAGATACCCGCGTGAGTATCAGGGAAACGATCCTGGGTCAATAGCGTACAGGAATACGCATAAGTTTATCTGGGTCATGGTTATGGATAGAGTAAGAGCTGGCTCGACGCCGCAAAGGTATACGAGTAATCAGGTCTTCCTGCAATTCAAGCTCAGGGCGAAGTCCGGCGCGGCTTATGACGGAAGCACCACCCTTGTGGGACCGGAGGAAAGCTGGGGACCGCGGAATTATGAAGAATACACTGTCGCAAGCGTTTTTAGTTCCGATGCTTTCTATGGCTTCTATGAAATGAGAAATGCGGTGCCCGGAACGATTTACTCCGCCGCCCCAGGCGTTTACAATTGGGGGCTGCCCGAATACGGCCAATCTCTCATTACGATCTTTAACCCACTGTCCCCGTTTGAGCATACCAGGACTGTTGTCAACACGCCCGTTCAGTTCGGCGAAGCTACACAGCACGAGCATGACTTCGGCGGTTGGATTTCCGACGGCGACGGCAAGCACTTCAAGGTCTGCGCAAATGACGACTGTAATCTTGTTGACAACAAGACGGAGTCCGAGGACTGCACCTTTGGCCCTGTCCAGAACACCCCGTCCACGACCTGTGGAGAGCCGGGCACAAACAAGTACACCTGTACGGAATGCGGTTACTTCTACACTGAGGATGACGGCGTTACCAAGCAGCACGCCTATAGCGGCGCTTTCACAAGCGACGGCGACGAGACGCACTCCAGACTCTGCACGAACGGCTGCGGCACGAAAGAGACTGTAGCGCACGACCTTAGCAGCGCGTACACCGCTCCCGTGAACTGCGGAGACTTTGGGTTCACGACCACTACCTGCTCGGGCTGTAACTATTCAAAAGTAGTGACTGACGGAACCTCGAAGCAGCACGTGTGGAGTCCGGGCGTTGTATCCAAGGGCGACGGAACGCATGCCAAGCAGTGCACCCTGTGCGACGCTTGGGATTCCGCCACACTTGATGATTGCGACGGCTTCGGGGATTATGTAAGCAACGATGACGGCACGCATAATGTCTACTGTACAGAGTGCGGCTACCTGATAGAGGAAGACGAAGATTGCGATCTTGACGACTCTTGGTGGTCGAATGGTCCAAATTCGTATCATTGGCGTGATTGCTTCTTCTGTGGTTATGTTGAGACAGGAGCGCATGTCTGGGTATTCGCTTATGCTGGCCAACAGGGCGGCAAAGATGGCAAATGGTATGAATGCAGCGTTTGCTATGAAGAAAAGTGGGTAGAGGACGACGTCTGCGACCATGAATGGGGCGATTGGACCTACAACGGCAGCGGCAGCACCCATACGCACAGCAGAGAATGTTCAATTTGCAATGAGGTTGAAGGACCTGTTGCATGCAGCTTCAACAAAGTAAATGCCCCGTCCACGGCATGTGGAGTGGATGGCATAGACACATACACCTGCTCAGTTTGTGCATTCTACTACACCGAGGATGACGGTCTGCCCAGGGAGCACGACCTTAGTGACGGCTGGATATCTGACGATGACGACACCCATACCGTAAGCTGTAAGTACAGCAACTGCGACTACTTTGATACGGAGAGCCACAGCAAGGTCAATGACGGCTCGTATGTCCCGCCCGTGAACTGCGGAGACTTTGGATATCAGCCTCTGAAGTGCGAGGATTGTGACTGGACCGGCAGCCTCGTAGACACGACCGCGAAGGCGCATGACTGGACCGGCCCGTGGGTATCCGAGGATGACGACACGCACAACAAGCTCTGTAAGAATGGCTGCGAAACGTTGTTTGGCAGTCAGGCCCACACTAAGGTAGCGGGCGATTATGTCCCGGCTACGACCTGCGGCGAAAAGGGTTATACGGAGTGGACGTGCGAGGACTGCGACTGGACTTTCAAAGCATTGGATCCCGCGGCGAAGCCGCACGACTGGACTGGCGCTTGGGTCGATGACGAAAACGGCGACGACAACGGCGCTGGCACGCACAGCAAGGCTTGCCTGAATGACTGCGGAGCCACTCAGACAGAGAGCCACGATTGGGTTCTGAACGACGAGACATACCGCGCTCCCACGACGAGTGAGGACGGATACGCTGAGTACGACTGCGAATGCGGCGCATGGTATGAAAGGGTTATTCCGATGGTTACCGGCAACGTCCTTTGGGCGGGCTATAACACGCTGGAAGCGGACGACGAAATAAGCTGGATCGGATCGGAGCTGGTTGCGGAAGACGGCTTTGTGTATGTAATCGCCAAGGCGGTCGTTGATGGCCATCCGCTGTCGAAGATCCAAATCCGCGAGGAAGGCAGCCAGACGCTCCACTTCACCTATGACGCGGCTCACGGCTCAGTTGTCAACAAGGTTGCCGTAATGTACATGGGCCACGAGTGCTGGCTGTGGGTAATCGAGAAGGAACTGGAGAACGGCCCGTACACCGCTATAGCGAAGTATGATTTCGGCGATCCGATCGACCTTATCCCGAATGAGCTTGGCTACGATTTCATCGTTGACGTTGAGACCGAAGATCCCGATGTTGCCAAGTATGATTTCAATGTTTACTCGGCAGAGGTAGCTCCGCTTGAGGCTGACGATTACACCAGCGCTTACAGCACGGCGGGACAGACGATCACGATCGTCACCGGCGTTGATGTTCTCAAGGTTTCGCTTCTTGATACGAGCACCAGCGGCACGCTGACTTACGCTCTTACCAATGCGGCTGTGGTTGTCACTTCGAAGACCATCACCATAGGCGGAGAAGAGGTTGATGTGCTTGAGTGGGTTATCTCCAGAAGATTCGCGATTGGCGTATATCCGTTTGAAATCTTCGTTCAGTACAGAGATGAAGACATCCCGTCGTTCGTCACAGTCGGTTCCGAGGTTGGCCTTGAGTTTGCGGTCGCGAAGATTGATCAGACCGTTACGGCTGATCAGATCGTAGAGGACTTTGCGGTTTCGAAGTCAGCTTACGATCTTGGCGAAGCGACGGTCTACACCGTAACGACGCTCAACACCGCTGCCAGAATTCAGCTGGTATTTGCCGACGGCTCTACGCTTACCTACACGAAGGATGACGTAGCCGTGAACCAAGCTAACAAGTTGATCTGGACGGTTAACAGGCCGCATGGCGTTGGCAGCTATCTTGTAACCCTGAAAGTTTACACCACCGCGTGGACAACGTTCACCGGAAACACGGTTTCTTTCACGGTCAGCGCACCTACCGTGACTCCTCCGAGCGTGGAAGACGGCATCATCAGCTTTGAGATCGATAATGCTTCGGTCACATTCGGAACGACGTCCGTTGTCACGTTTGTGACGAGCATGAACGTCGACAAGATTCGCCTTGTCAGCACAGTGGACGGCGGAACGATGACTTTCGCAAAGACTGCTTTTGTGAGCGTTGTCGAAGATGAAGGTACGCTTGTATGGACCCTCAACCGCAAATTCACAAAGGGCGCTTGGGACTTCTACGTAGAAGCGAAAGTGGCCGGCGTGACAGCCAATGACGGTTGGGTCAGGGCAGACACGAACCTTGTGCTTACAGTAGCATAGCAAAACTTTAAAACTTTGCGTTAGCGGAAGCTGACGTGCGCGGAGCCGCAGGAGAGATCCTGCGGCTCTTTGCTGTTTCAATATTAGATAAACCATTTAAAAGGCGGTTTGATTATAAAAAACACGCTCGGAGAATTTCCCCGAACGTGGCTTGTCTATATGTTGACTACAGCATTTTTTTGAGGTAGCGTCCTGTCAGGGAACGCTTGTTGCGCGCGATTTCCTCGGGCGTCCCGACGGCAACGATCTCGCCGCCTCGGTCACCGCCGTAGGGACCGAGGTCGATAATCGTGTCGGCCGTCTTGATAACGTCAAGGTTGTGCTCTATGACGATGACGGTGTTTCCGGACGTGACAAAGGTTTGTAAAACGTCAATGAGCTTGTGCACGTCGGCGGTGTGCAGACCCGTCGTGGGTTCATCAAGGATGTAGACGGTTTTGCCCGTGGGACGCTTTGACAGTTCTGTCGAAAGCTTGACACGTTGCGCTTCGCCTCCGGAAAGTGTCGTCGCGGGCTGCCCGATTTTTATATAGCCGAGTCCTACGTCGAACAGCGTTTTGAGACGCCGACTGATTTTCGGAACAGCGCCGAAGAAGTCGATGCCCTCCTCAACGGTCATTTCAAGCACATCGTAGATCGTTTTGTCCTTGTACCTGACCTCCAGCGTTTCGCGGTTGTAGCGCATACCCTTGCACACGTCACAGGGCACATAGATGTCGGGCAGAAAGTGCATCTCGATCTTGACGATGCCGTCGCCCTGGCACGCCTCGCAGCGTCCGCCCTTGACATTGAAAGAGAAGCGGTTCGCCTTGTAGCCACGCTTCTTCGCGTCGGTTGTGGAGGCGAACAGCTCGCGGATATCGGTGAACACGCCGGTGTACGTTGCCGGGTTGGAACGCGGCGTGCGGCCAATGGGAGACTGGTCGATGTCGATGACCTTGTCGAGGTACTCTGTTCCGCGAATCTCCCTGTGCGCGCCGGGAATTTTTTTCGCGCCGTTGAGAGATGCGGCAAGATGCTTGTACAGAATCTCATTGATAAGGGACGATTTACCGCTTCCGGAAACTCCCGTAACACATACAAACGTACCCAGAGGGATGGAGACGTCGATATCCTTAAGGTTATTTTCGCGTGCACCGATAACTTCAAGGAAGTAGCCGTTGCCGCCGTGCCTGACTGATGGAACGGGAATTTTTCTCTTTCCGCTCAGATATTGACCAGTCAGGGACTCCGCGCAAGCTTTGATTTGCTCGACCGTACCCTCGCAGACGATATGCCCGCCGTGGATGCCCGCGCCCGGCCCAACGTCAACAATGTGGTCGGCGGCATACATCGTTTCCGCATCATGTTCCACGACGATGAGCGTGTTGCCCGCGTCGCGAAGCTGCCGAAGGGTGTTGAGCAGCTTCAGATTATCGCTTTGATGCAGCCCGATGCTCGGCTCGTCCAGGATGTACAAAACGCCCATCAGCGAAGAACCGATCTGCGTCGCCAAACGGATACGCTGGCTTTCGCCGCCGGAAAGTGTGCCGGAAGAGCGGGAAAGTGACAGGTAGTCAAGCCCGACACTGACAAGAAACGACATGCGTTCCTTAATTTCCTTGAGAATCATGTGCGCGATCAATTTCTCGCGTTCAGTCAAGGTAAGCGTTTTGAGGAACTCAAGCGCGGTATTTATTGGCATAATAGAAAATTTATGGATATTAATTCCGCCGACTGTAACAGAGAGAGACTCGCGGTTCAGCCTCGCGCCGCCACAGTCGTGGCACTTCTGCGCGGTCATATACTGCTCGATTTCCGCGCGCATCCAGTCGCTGGATGTTTCCCTGTAGCGACGCTCAAGGTTGTTGATGACGCCCTCGAATTCGGCGTTGTAGACTCCGCTACCGTACTCGCTACGTCGGCGGAGCATGATTTTTTTGCCTTTCGTGCCGTATAAAATTGTATCGACAGCGTTTTTCGGCAAGTCCCTGATCGGCGTATCTACAGAAAAACCACAGTACTCGGCGATACCCTCGAAGTACATCTGCGCGATAGTACCGCCATCGGCGTTTGACCAACCGCTGGCCTTGACGGCGCCGCCGCGGAGGGAGAGCGACTTGTCTGGAATCACCAAATCAGGGTCAACTTTCATAAAAACGCTGAGTCCGGCGCAGGTTTTGCACGCGCCGAAAGGGTTGTTGAAAGAAAACATGCGCGGGGATAGTTCCTCGATGCTGATGCCGTGCTCCGGGCAAGCATAATTTTGCGAAAAGTGCATCTCCTCACCGTCAATCACGTCGACGGTAAGCAGACCGCCGGACAGATTCGCCGCCGTTTCGACGGAATCGGCCAGGCGGCTGCGCAGGTCGCTTTTGATAACCAGACGGTCAACGATGATTTCGATCGTGTGTTTTTTATTCTTATCAAGCACTATGGTTTCCGACAGGTCGTAGACAATCCCGTCGGCGCGGGCACGGACGAAGCCGCTCTTACGCGCCGAGTCAAGCTCCTTGACATATTCTCCCTTGCGACCGCGAACGATCGGTGCCATGAGCTGTATTCTGGTCCCCTCGGTCAGTGACATGATCTTCGTCACGATGTCGTCCACGGTCTGCATACTGATTTCGCGGCCGCAGACAGGGCAGTGGGGGATGCCGATACGGGCGTAAAGCAGACGCAGGTAGTCGTATATTTCGGTGACGGTTCCGACTGTGGAGCGCGGATTTTTGGAGGTGGTTTTCTGGTCGATGGAGATTGCGGGCGACAGGCCCTCAATAGAATCTACGTCCGGCTTTTCCATTTGACCTAAAAATTGACGGGCATAAGACGACAATGACTCAACATATCGGCGCTGACCCTCGGCGTAAATCGTGTCAAACGCCAGAGATGTTTTACCGGAACCAGAAAGTCCGGTCAGCACAACCAGCTTGTCCCGTGGAATCTCAATATCAATATTTTTCAGGTTATGTTCGCGCGCGCCCTTGATAATCAGGTTTTTTTGTGCCATAGTTACAATTTATCCTTTACGTAATTTCTCAATTTTGTCACGCAGATAAGCGGCGTGCTCAAACTCGAGGATTTTCGCGGCCGACTTCATTTCCGCCGTCAGTTTGACGATCAGCCTTTCGCGCTCGGCGCGGCTCATGCGCTTCGACGATTTTTCCTCCGTCTCGTCCTTGCTGGAAATTTCGATGACACTGCGGACGTCCTTAATAATCGTTTTCGGAACAATGCCGTGGGCTTCGTTGTAGGCGAGCTGCTTTTGGCGGCGGCGGTTCGTTTCGGTGATGGCGCGTTCCATGGAATTTGTGACGCGGTCGGCGTACATAATGACCTGCCCCTCGGAGTTGCGCGCGGCGCGGCCGATCGTTTGAACCAGCGACGTCTCCGAGCGCAGGAAGCCCTCCTTGTCCGCATCGAGAATAGCAACCAGCGAAACCTCCGGGAGGTCAAGCCCTTCGCGCAGCAAATTGATGCCGACGAGTGCATCATATTCGCCGAGCCGCAGATCGCGTATGATCTCCATGCGTTCGATCGTGTCGATGTCGTGATGCATATACTGCACTTTTATACCGTAGTTTTCCAGATATCCCGTCAAATCCTCGGCCATTTTCTTTGTAAGCGTAGTGACCAGGATACGCTCCTTTTTCTCTATACGTAAATTGATCTCAGAAATAAGATCCTCGATCTGACCCCCGGTCGGTTTGACGATCACCTCCGGGTCAACCAAGCCGGTGGGACGAATGACCTGCTCCGCGATTTGCGCACTTTTTTCGCGCTCAAAAGTGCCGGGCGTGGCGCTGACGAAAATTTTCTGCCCCGCGCGGACGTAAAATTCGTCGAAGGTCAGGGGGCGGTTATCATAGGCGGATGGCAAGCGGAAGCCAAAATTTACAAGACTGTCCTTGCGTGAGCGGTCGCCGCCGTACATGCCGTGTACCTGCGGCAGCATCACGTGCGACTCATCGACAAACAACAGAAAGTCGTCGGGGAAATAGTCGAGCAGGGTGAACGGCGCGGCACCGGGTTCACGGCTCGACATGACCCTGGAATAATTCTCGATGCCCTTGCAGAAACCTGTTTCACGCAGCATTTCCATATCGTACTCCGTCCTCTGACGGATGCGCTGTGCCTCAAGGAGCTTGTGTTCCGACTCAAATTGAGTTACGCGTTTTTCCATCTCATCCTCAATTTCCCTCAGCGATTCCTCCATCTTTTCGGGCGAGAAAACGTAGTGCGAAGCCGGGTAGATCGCGACGTGGGACAGCGTACTGATCACGCGGCCGGTCAGCGCGTGGAACTCGCTGATCCGCTCGACCTCGTCCCCGAAAAACTCCACGCGAATCGCCAGTTCATTGGAATACACCGGGAAGATCTCAACCACGTCGCCCCGCACGCGGAACTTGTTGCGGATAAAATTGATGTCGTTGCGCTCATACTGGAGCGTGACAAGCTTTTCAATCAGCGCGTCGCGGGATTTTACCATGCCGGGACGCAGGGAAATGACCATGCTTTTGTAATCAATGGGATTTCCAAGGCTGTATATACACGAGACGCTGGCCACAATGATCACGTCGCGGCGGCTTGTCAAAGACGTCGTGGCGGAGTGGCGCAACTTGTCGATCTCCTCGTTGATCTCCGAATCCTTCTCGATGTACGTGTCGGTGGAGGGGATGTAGGCCTCCGGCTGGTAATAGTCGTAGTAAGACACAAAATACTCCACGGCATTTTCCGGGAAAAATTCGCGGAATTCACTGCAAAGCTGTGCCGCTAAAGTCTTATTGTGGGCTAAGACGAGGGTCGGGCGGTTCACGCGTGCGATGATATTTGCCATGGTGAAGGTTTTGCCGGAGCCGGTCACACCGAGCAGGGTCTGTTCGCGAAAGCCGCGGTTCAGTCCGTCAACAAGGGCGTCAATGGCCCCGGGCTGGTCTCCCGTGGGAGAAAAGTGCGAGTGGAGCTTGAATTCATCCATCATATATTCTCCTATATAAAAAGCATACGATATTTCGGGTTTGACGCCATGGAAAAGGCCTCGCTGCCCGAGACGATGATGTGGTCGACGAGGTGTATGCTGACGCCGGCCAGAATCGCGAACACCTCTTTCGTGGTCTTGACATCGTTGCCGGAGGGGACGGGGATGCCGTTGGGGTGGTTGTGCGCCAGAATGACGGCGGTGGCGTTGTTGCGGAAAGCTGTTTCCAACAGGGTGCGGCGGTCAAGATGCGCGCTGTTTTTCGTGCCGGTGGAAATGTCGCAGCATCTCAGCAGCTCGCCGGAATTGTTGAAGCAGAGCAGTTTGATAAGCTCGCTTTGTTCACTTTGGAACTTGGAGCATACGTAAGCGTGCAGTTTTTCGGTATCAAGATAGGTGACGTCTTTTTCGGAGATTTTGTCAGACGTGTAAAACTTGAAAAAACGCGGTAAAAACGTGATGAACGCGGCGGTGTATTCTCCGACGCCTTTGACCTTGAGCAATTCTTCAAATGGGGCATCAAGCACGGCGGAGAATGAGCCGAAAACACGCATCAGCTCGTGAGCGGTTTCATTCGTGTCGCCGTTGGGTATCGCATAAAACAGCAGCAGCTCAAGCACGTTGTGGGCGGGAACGCCGTCGAACCCGCTTGCCAGGAAGCGATCCCGGACCCTTTTCCGATGTCCCCCATGGACGCTTTCCGACTTCTTGCCATCCATTATGTTTCCGCTTTCTTTTTTGAAGTTAGACATATGTCAAGTTATTATTATAACGTTTCGCCGCGGATTTATCAATATATTTTTGGCAAATAATAAAATTTTCCAGTGATTTAACTATAAGCCAAATGAACAACAGGCCCCACCTTTCAGCGGAGCCTGCTGCTTTTGCTATTTATATGCTTATCTCATGAAAAAATCACAGTTAAACGCAGTCGCAACGGTCGGGACATTCATTGCAAAATTCGCAGTTCTCGCGTATAGCTCTTACATTCGAACACACATTTGTTATCGTCGCGTTATTGTCAACAGTCATGGACATGGCGTAGCAGGGAAGCTCCTCCACGATAGGCTGGTTATATATTCTGGCGACCAATATCGGCTCAAGATATCTTTTTTCACGGCAGTTACCATTCACGAAAGGCGCTCTTCCGACATCAAAAAAATTCGGCACAGGGCAGCAGCGAACTCTTCCGCCGTTAAAATTATTGAATCTATTATTTCTCACATCTTCACCTCCACAGATATACGCCTTAACTCCTTAAAATCATATTTTATAGTCGTTAAGGTGTACAGTATCAATGCCAACAACATCGGCATCACTATAGAATATGATGAAGTGCGCGTATCCGTTACATGGTACTACTTGTCTGCTTCATCCGGCGGATTATACCCATAGCCGTAGCCGTATCCGTAGCCATAGCCGCCGTAGCCATACCCGTAGCGCCGCTTTCCGTACAGCGAATCGCCCGAGCCGGTAGTGGCGTTATTGTATATGCAGCCAAGCATCTCGGCCTGCCCGTTGGACAGGTCGGCCATGGCGTTTTTGATGTGGTTGGCGGGTATCTGGTCCTCGCGCACGACCAATATGACGGCGTCGGCGTAGTTCGCGATGATCGATGCGTCGGTAACGACTCCGGCGGGCGCGCTGTCGATGATGATGAAGTCGAATTCTTTCTTTACGGCCGCTATGATCTGCTCCATGCGGGGGGTGGAAAGCAGCTCGGTCGGTTCGCCGAAGATGCTTGTTCCGGCCAGCAGGAAGATCTTGTGCTTTTCGACGTAGCGGATCGCTTTTTCAATGGGGGTATTGTCGCTTATCACGTCGGGCAGGCCGTGGCCTCGATTGTCTTTCGGGTTTGTGAGCGAGAGCAGGTTGCACACGGAGGGCTTGCGCAGGTCAGCGTCGATCAGCAAAACGGAACGGCCGTTCTGCGCCAGCGCGATAGCGATATTTGTCGCGACGGTGGTTTTACCCTCGCCCGCGCCGGTGCTGGAAATGACAAAGACCTTATAATCATTTTTCGCGGCGGCGTTCTCGACCTTTGTGCGTATCGCTTTGTACGTTTCGATGAAAGAAAAGCCCATGGTGCGGTCGTCCATTAGCGGACGCCTTAAAGCGGCTTTGTTTTTGCCGCCTTTGGGGTTTATTTTGGAAACGGCGCCGATGATGCCGATGTCCAGCTTGCTTTCGACTTCCTCGACGCTGCGGATCGTGTTCTTAGCGATTTGCAGGATCATGATGATGATCAGCGCGATGACCGCGCCGGCCAAGGCGCCAATGACGGCGTAACGGATGCCGGAGGTGTTGACGTCAGGCTCGGCGGCGGGGACGGGCAGCTCGCACACGTTAAGCGCGGAAGTGCCAAAGCCGCTGGTTTTGACGATTTCCGGGAAATGTTTAATGGCTGTTACAGCCAGGTCATAGGATATTTCACGGCTGGACGTGGTAATATTCATAACAATAATATTGGTGTTGGTTATGCTGTTCATGACGATGGCTCTCTGTACATCTTTGAGCGTCAGGTCGGGGAACGAGCAGTTCTTTAGAATCTTGGTGCACATACCCCGGCCGGAAAGAATGACCTTGAACGTATTGGCGATTTTTTCGGCGGTAACCATATCGCTGCTGTTTACAGGGTCCTCGTTGATGCCCAAGGGACGGTTGAATACGGTGAAAGAGATGCTGGAGGTGTATGTCGGCGTTTTGGTGAACTCGGCGGCGGTAAAGCCAAGGCTCGCGCACGAAATAGAGACCAAAAAGATGACCCACCATTTTGACAGGATCATTTTGGCCAGGAAAGCGACGTTTACCTCCAAACCGTGCTGAGGGTTATTTGTTGCTTCGGAAAAATTATTCATACCAACCGTTCCTTTAAGTATCGTTGTATATTGAAAGAATTTGTTTGATCCAAGCTTCAATTGAGAATGTATTGGCGGCATAACTCTTTGCTTCGGACAGGGGAGGGGAGTTGCGTGATATACCACAAAGGGCGTCATACAGCCCGTGCGCGTCCTCCGGGGCGAAGAAAGCGGCTCCGGGAATCGAAAGTTCGCGGTGCGCGGGGATATCGCTTAACGCCAGCGGAAGCTCCATATAAGCGGCCTCGCACACGGAATAGGAAAACCCTTCGAAGCGGCTGGGCGCCAGGAAAATATCGGCGGCGCGATAGTATGAGGCGACGTCGGCGCGGGGCGGAAGCAATCTGACCCAGGGCGGTATCTCACCCAGCAGTTCAATGATCCCCGCGCGAACCTCGTCCATATGGTTGGCGACGCAGACGCACAGGGCAAACTGCCGTGAGGTATCGAATTCACTGAGCGCTCGGACGGCGGTGTCAACGCCCTTGACATGCAGGTCATAGCCCATCATGAAAACGATTTTCACGCCGGGGCCTGCCGCCGTGAGGCCGCCGCGTTCAATGGGCTGGAACGCGTCCAGGCGGGTGAGATCGAGTCCATTCCTGACGGTGACGCAGTTATAGCCGCGCGCCGTGTACTGTTCACTGACGGCGTCGCTTACGCACACGACGATCGACAGCTTTGTCAGCCTGCGCTTGAGGAACTCACCGGCCGCGGTGCTTCGCTTTTTCGGCACGCTATGGGCGTGGAACAGATGCGGAATACGCTTAAACAATAGCGCAAGCTGCAGGGGTATATAATCCCGAAACGTAATAAAGTGGGAGTGGATGATATCAATGTCATGGCCGCCGATGATTTTTCGGATCAGCGAAGCGGCTTTAAGCGGATTTCCGGGCATAAAGTAAACGGTTTTTCCCGCGCCGATCATTTCGTTTGCCCAGTCACGGGCTTTGGCGCGGCTCGGAAGAAGATAAACCGTGTTTTCGCCGCAGCGGTCAAGCAGCGCGTCCTCAAGCAGGAGCATGGAGCTTATAAAGTTGCCCTTGTACTGAGCGCCGTAGTTCATGATTTGCAGTACGTTTTTCATTAGACCTCCTCGTTTATCCGCTCACGCTTAATTTCCGGGGAGGTCTATTGGTTAAGCAGCGACCTCTTTCCGTCTCTCTCTGACCTTGATGGAATCGTTCAGGTTAATCGTCACGAACGACATCGCGATCATAAGCTGAACCTGCATCTTGTAATAATTGACCATGCCGTACTCAAACACTAAAAACAGGATCATGACCGGCAGAAACAGAAGCGATAGCTTGTGGCCGTCGATCATTTGCAGGAAGAGCTTGACCAGCATATAGGCGTAGAACCAGTAGTACGCGACGAGTCCCAAAACGCCGAGATCGGCGGCCAGCTCCCAGTAATTATTGTGGGCGTAGGTGGCTATTTCGCCGGAAAGGCCGCTCAAATATTGAAAATTGTTGATTCCGTGGCCGAATATGGGACTGTCAGCGAAAAAAGACTGCGCCATGTCAATGAACACCCGGCGAAGGTACAAACTTTGGTCAACGGTTTTATCGACCATGAAAAAATCGATCATGCGGTCCATCCGTTTGCCGACCGTGTTGTACAGCTCGGGGATCTGGTATATGAGGATAACGGCTAAAATCAAAACGCCGATAAAGCAAAAAACGCGCAACATATAATTCTTTTTGCGATAGTTGAAAACGACCATCATACCCATGCCCATCACGCACATGAGCAGCGCCTTGCGGGAGCTGGTGAGCACGGCGGCGGTGAAAGTCAGCGCGCAGACCGCGTACATATAGAATTTTTTCTTGACAAACGCCTTATAAAAAGAGAGCAGGAAGCAGATGCTTAAGGCGAAGCCGACGTCGTTGGTGTTATAGTTCGTTACCTGGCCTAAAAAACCGTCAAACCACATGTCATACGGCGTTTTCACGAAGATATAGACCGTCATATACATGGTAGCCGCGATAAGGATGTTCAGGTAAAGCTCCATCCTGTCCTCACTGTCGACGAAGTAGACTAAAAACATCGTGATAACCAGTATCTGCACCATCCGCGACATGGGCAGCATAGCTACGTCAAAGGATTGCGCCCAGATCGTTGAAATCACGCAGAGAAGCAGAAACAGCCCGTACCATATGGTATGAAGCGGGAGCCATATCCGCCTGAAAGACAGCTTGCGCACTAAAAAATCGGCGGCGCACACGCCGAAAAGCAGGAAGAAAACAAAAAAATAAAAGTAGTTTTTACTTTGATCTACGCTGTAGCAGATCACGGAAAGCATGAAAAGAAAGAAGCTGATTCCCCACAGGACGTCAAAAAAGCTTCTTTTGGAATTTATTTTTAAAATGCCGTTTTCGTAGTTAATCATACAATTATACCTTTTTTGGGAATTATGTGGTTCCCGCCGCGCGGATTTTCTGCGAAGCAGAACTTCGGCCTGCCTTATGGCCGAAAAGCGCAAAACCTAAATAACCACTGATTAAATCGGATACCGCCGTCTTGCCGGATATTTTTCTAACTTATTACCTCAGCAAACCTTGCGTAATTCACTTCCGCGCGGAAATTCCGTTCCCAGTTCAAGCGGGCCTGCCGCCTGAACACCTCATATTCATCGGCGGGCAAACGGGCCATGCGCTCAATGGCGTCGGCCAGTTCCCTGTCGCTGAAATCGCGGCCCAAAAGAAAGCCGGATACGCCGTCCGATAGCAGCTCGCGGGTTCCGCCGACATCCGCTGCCACGGAGGGTATGCCTAAAGAGGACGCCTCCATGATAGAAACGGGAAGCCCCTCGCTGTTGCTTACGTTCACGAAAACGCCGACGGGGTTATTGAGATAATATCCGAACACGTCCGCGTTTGACAACCGTCCCTTAAACTCGACGTCCATGAAGCCAAGTTGTTCCGCCGCAAGCCTTTTGATTTTCGGCAACTCCTTACCGTCGCCGATATGCACCCAGGAAAGCTTCAGGCCGGAATCCCTGAGAAGTGCCAAAGCGCGGGCGATACGGTCAACGCGTTTGACGGGAGCCGCCCTTGAGCAGGAAACGATGCGAAATATGCCGTCATTTTTTATGGGGGACAGGCCCCGGTCACGCGTACCCAAATAGGCGCAATCAACTTTATCGCGCCACCGCGGAAACTTTTCGCAAAGGTAGCGCTGCCCGTCGATAGAACAGGCGTACAGCCTGTCCACATGCTCAAACAGGAAATCGCGCTCGGGCAGATAGGAGAGCCGGTTGGCGTAGTCGTAAATATCATATCGGTGGCCGCGTGAGATAAACGATACGTTATGATGGCGCAGATGCTCTTTCAGGAAAACGCCGGTTCGCGCCGTGGCGAAAAACCAGTAGCTGTATATGACGACGCGGTCGAAGCCCGACAGGTCATAACGCTCAAGCAGACGCGCGGTCTCTTTGAAATGCCGCGTGGACCGCGCCTCAAAATATTCGAGGAAAAGGCGCTTTGCCGACGAACGGCCGACGTATTTTTTATCCTCGGTATACCGCTCAGTCCGAAAAAAAGACCGAAAGAAACCTCTGGAAATGTCGCCCAGTCTTCCGGCCTTTTTTGATTTTGTTGAGATATTATACGCGTCCGCGCCGTCGGGAACAGGCCACGCCGCCTCCACGCCGCGCCCCATGTCCTGAGCGAAAATCAGAATTTTATCAAATTTTCCGGCGAGGAACGGCAGCTCATTTTCAAGATACATATCGCCGGGACCGAAAGGATAACCGATGGTCAAAAGGATCAGGCACTGCTTCAATTATACCACTCTTCCATTTCGCAAGAAATTTACTATCTTAACGAAAGACTGGTATTGGCTACCAGCCCATTGGCGGGTTGGCCCGTGAACATGACGCCCTCCTCCAAAAGCGGCTGGGCGACCTTGCCGTGATTCGCCTTGAAACGGCCTATAAAGAGGATCTTCGCTTCCTTGATGAAGAACGCCGGCGAGATCCAGATAGCCTTTATGCCGTATTTTATGTAGTCGAAAGGCTTTTTACTCCGCTTTGAGGTGATGGACAAGACGGCGTAATGCCGGAAGTCCAGGTATTTTTGCTCGTCATAGTCAAGCATATGGCGGCGGGTTTTTTTCAGCGCGTACAGGCGCTTTTCGCCGTTTATCTTGTTAGGGCCGACCGATATGCGCTCGCCGTCGTGCAGATACTGGATGATGTAGGAGACGGGCAGATAGCCGATATTCGTATCGAATTCGATCATACGCCACATCAGCATGAAATCCTGCCCCATCGGTACGTCCGCGAAGCCTCCGACAGCCGAAAGCGAGGCGCGCTTCACCATGAAAGTGGAGGTAGGGCCAAGGGAGTGCAGGATGTGCTGGCGCATAAGCTCTTCGTTGGAGCAGTCGGTGACATAGGTGTGGCGGCGGTATTCAAACAGCTTGTCGTTGTTATCGTGGAGGAACACGTCGGTAAACGACATCTCAAGGCTGTTCTCCACCATAAAGCGCAGTTGAACCTCGACCTTTTCGGGGAGATAGATATCGTCGTCGTCAAGGAAAGTGACGTAAGTACCCGTCGCCGCCTCGATCCCCCGGTTACGCGCGGGGCCGCCGCCATGGGGTCCGTCGTTCAGGATATAGACGACCTTTTTCGAGCTCTTGTACCGGCGCATGGCCCGGGCGGTGTGCCTACGGTCGTCTGAATCGGGCGCGTTATCGTCAACCACGACAATTTCGACGTTGTTGTACGTCTGAGCCAAAACGGAATCAACCGCTCTGTTCAAAAAATGCGGGCGCTTATGGGTCGGAATTATTACGCTTACTTTGTCAATCAAGAACACTCTCTCCCTCAAAATTGCGTCATGTTATAATAGCCGCACAGAAACACGCATATATCATACCACATTCAGAGCGGTTTGTACATATATATATTGCATTTTGAGTGAAAAAATGAAAGCTTATTTTTGGTAATAATGATGAATTTTTTTCCGGTTTGGCGCAATTATTCGGCTTTTTCCGGCAAATTCGGATCGTTTGGCTCATTTGGGAAAGGCGAAAGCGTTTTTTTACCGGAATCGCCGGGAATTTCCGCCAACCCGGCCTTGTCCCCAAATCTTTCGGGGATTCCGGGTGCGATCTCAATTTCCTCGGGTTTGTAGAAGTCATTGCCGTAGAAATCATTGACGGGCCCTTGGGCGGCGGGAGACATGACGGGCCTGCGTTTGCGCAGTATCGAAACAAGGATCATAAAAGCGACAAGCGCGATGAAAGACAGCACGGAGACCGTGCAGCTGAACCTGAAGCCCACAGGCTCATATTTCATTTCTATGGCGTGGTCGCCGGAGGTGACGTTGATGCCTAACAGGGCGTCGCCGATGCGCACATAGTCGCTCAAAGGAACCCTTTGGCCGTCAACCGTGATCTTCCAGCCCTCGTCGTAGGGGATAGACGTATACAGCAGCCCGCCGCCCCGCGCCTTGAACGTGCCCGCGATATGGGTGTCCTCAAAAACGGTGACGTTGAGCTGCCCGGCTTTTAAGATGTTATAGCCTTGTTCAAACACGCCCATGTCGATGCCGTAGGCGTAGAAGATGACCGAGCCGTAGGTTGAATCCTCCTTGATGGGGATATCGACAAGGAGGTTCTGCCCCGCCTCGCACACGCCCAAGTCGAGGATATACGCCTCGTCGATGCCCTGCGACCTGTTAAAATGCTCGGAGGACACGCTGATGGAATCGACGTTTCTCGACTTGACATACAGATAGCAGTTTCTCGTTTCGGGAGAATTGATGGTGACCGCGATACTGCCGTGGGACGAGCCGTTTTCCTTTTCAAACGAAAGCTCGCCCATATCGTACGCGTTGTAGATATCTTTCACGTTATTGTAGTAGACATCGGATACCTCCATCTTCGTAAAGACGTCCTGAACGCCTGTGGCGCGCAGGAAATAGTCGGACTGAACCTCGAAAGGGTTTTCACGGTTTACGAACGCCCAGTCAGTCACGGATGAATTGACATAGTACGCGATGGGCAGATAGTAGTTGTTCTCATAGGCGGAAAAGGTTTCCTCAATGAAAATTTCGTCATAGATTTCGCGGTTCTCCAGCCCGTCGGCGGTTGTTTTCTTCACCAGATATTTCAGCGACGTCATGGCGTTATACACAGGCGTCTGCGCGTTATAGGTGTAGCTGTTGATGAAGTTGCCGTAGATACCCAGATAGCTTTGCAGGTTCGACAGCCGTTCGGAGGCCATGGATGAAAATGTTGACAGTCCGTTATAGTTATACCACGCGGGATCCATGCGGGTGCGCAGGAAGTTCGCCAGTTCCATGCGGTAGAAGCCGCCGTCGTATTCGTCAAGCTTCTGCTTGATGGCGGCGAAGTCCTCATAGTCCCCGGAAAAGTGCTTTTTTTCCTGATTCATGGAGTAATGGTCGGTATTGGCGATGGCGGCCTCGGATATGACGCAGCACAGCAGCAGCAGGGCGAGCGAAGTCTCCTGAAGCTTCACGTTGCGGAACAGGATGAGGATCAGCGTGTACACGACGGTGAAAGCCAGGCTGACAAGCACGGTAAAGTCGTCCACATTTTTGGAGCGCACTTTTTGCACGATCACGATGAAGAGCGCGACGCCAAGCCCCGCCAAAAAGACTTCCCGCCCGGAAAACTCTTTGATGCGCGTAAACGCCCTGAAGCCCAAGGTCAGAATGACGAAAGAATAGATGAAAGAAAAGCGGTAGGGCAGGTCATTCGGAAAATGGAAGCCGTGCCAGATATAGTTGAGGTAGTTTAAGTTGAAGCTGAAAAACAGAAATCCAAGCAGCAGCACAGACAGCGTTTTTTCCTTGACGGAGATGGATTTCGTCAGCAGGTAAAGCGGCATTAAGACAAGCGTCAGGATACCGCAGTAGACGTTGGGCAAAACGTCCTCGCCGCTTGAGCGGATCGTCGGTTCAATGCCGGCCAGGTGGTTCGCTAAAAAGTCCATCACGGCGAAGTAGAGCCTGTATTTCTCCGGCCACGTGCCGGATGTGGCGGAGCAGCTGCGGAGGACAAACACGGTCGGCAGCAGCGCGAACAGCGCCAGGGCCGCCGCTAAAAGGGACGCGAAGCCGAATACGGACAGCGCGCCGATAAAGCGCGAATCTTTTACGCGGGCGACGAGCCCGGGCTTCACATCGCCGGAAAAGGTGTCTCGAATGCCGTAGCTTGAAAAGTAGCGGATGAAGAAATAGACCAGCGAAAAGAGGCAAACCATCGTGGCCATATAGTAGTTGCTGGCCATGACAAGGAAAAGCGAAAAGGTGTACAGCAGAAACCTGCGTTTTTCCAGTATCCGCTCCAGCCCGACGATGACAAGCGGGAAGATCGCCATTGCGTCGATCCACATGACGTTCCAGTAGTACGCGATAAAAAAGCCGCAGAAAGAGTACAGGACGCCGAAAGCGGCGGTCACATGGTCGTGGCGGCCTTGCGTGTGCTTGAGGAAATAAGTGAACGCGGCGCTGGCGAAGGACGCCTTGAGCAGGATCATCAGCGCGATCGCGTCGGGGATATCTGCGTGCTTAAAAAAGAAGATGACGAACAGAAGCGGACTGGAAAGGTAGTTGAAGAAGTTGCCTAAGAAGCTTCCACCCATTCCGGTGTTCCAGGAGTAGAGCAGGCTGCCGCCGTCCTTGACGCGCTCGTACAGCTCGGCGAACAGCGGGCCGTACTGGTGATAGAGATCCATGCGCAGGATGGTCACGTCGCCGAAGGGGCGCATATCAAAGCAGTAAAAAACAAGCAGCATGATAACCGCCGAGCAGAAGAACGCGAGCATGATAAAGCTGTTGCCGCGGATCAGCCTGCCGATGAAGCCGCCTTTGCCGCTGTCACGCAGGGTCGGGGCGGAAGTTTTTTTGTTCATATTCATATAAATAAACATCCTTTCAGACACAAATAAACATCTCATTTTAACATAGATTGCGGATTCTTGCAAGAGGGAATTTGCGCGTCAAACGCGCCGCGTAAAAAATTACCCCGCAAAAGTTCTAACCCGGGACAAGATACCATAAAATCTTAGTGAACAAGCATTTAAAAGCAAGGAACGGGAGCGTAAATGAGCCGCGAATTCGACGAGGCCGCGCAGATCATTACCCCGGCCATACGTGATATCCTCCTTTCGGCTGACGCGGATATCAAGAAAAGAGTATGGGAAATCAGGCTGCGGGCGGGCGGGCCGGTGATCCTTTACGGTGCGGGCGGAAGCTATTTCCTAAGCCGCGGCGGACGCGTATGCAGACTCGCGAAGGACAGCCTGCTGACAGCCTCGGCCCGCGACATAGAGGACACCTTCGCGCGGCTTTGCGGCTACTCGGTCCACAGCCACGAGGCCGAGATCAGAAGCGGCTTCCTGACGGCGCCGGGCGGCCACCGCGCGGGTATCTGCGGCACGGCCGTGACGGAAAACGGCGAGATCAAAGGCGTGCGGAGCGTTACGTCGATCAACCTGCGTATCGCGAGGGACTGCGGTTTCGCGGCGGAAGAGCTATGCCGCAGGCTGTACCGTGACAGACTTTGCGGCGTGATCATTGCCGGAGCGCCGTCCACCGGCAAGACGACGATGCTGCGTGACCTTGCCCGGAGACTCGGCTCGGGCAGCTGCGGCCACGTGTACAAAACGGCGGTCATTGATGAGCGCGGAGAGCTGGCGGCTTTGCGGGGCGGCGTTCCCATGAATGACGCGGGGTTTTACTGCGACGTATTTACGGGCTATCCCAAGGGCGAAGCGATTTTGTCGGCGATACGCGCCATGTCGCCTGAAATGATTGTCTGCGACGAGATAGGCGACGTGCGAGAGCTTTGGGCCGTCCGCCAGGGCCTTAACGCCGGGGTGCGATTTGCCGTGAGCGTGCACGCCGCCGATGTCCGGGATTTTTTAAGGCGGCCCGTGTCAAAGGAGCTGCTGCGCACGTCCGCGTTTGATCACGCGGTTTTTCTGAAAAACGGCGGCGAGCCGTGCAGGATAGAGCAAATATACGGGACGGAAGAGCTGATGAGGTTATGCGAACAGCGGCGGCTTTGACAGCGGTACTGATGTGCGCCCTGACGGGACTGAGATACTCAAGGATGCTGTCTCAGCGCGTGAGAACCCTTGAGAAGATATTGGTCATGATCGGCGTCATGCGGGCGCGGCTTGAATATTTCCGTGAGCCGGTGGGCGGTCTGATCGACGCGCTTTGCCAAAGGGAGGAGCTTTCCCCCCTGACGTTTTTACCTGTCTGCCGTGAAATGTGCGGGCAGGGAATGACGTTTTTTGACGCATGGTCTGGGGCCGTCGGGCGCAGGGCGCTGTCTCCGCCGCTTTTTTCGGGGGATATAGATCTGCTGCGGTCGCTGGGGTCGGCTTTGGGCGCGACGGATATAGCGGGCCAGCTGGGCCATTTTGAGATACACGAGAAGATGTTTCTTGAGAAATTGGCGGACGCCCGGGAACGGGAGAGCAGATACGGAAAGCTTTACATAAGCCTCGGGGTATCGGCGGGCGTTGCGGCCGGGTTGATTATATTATAGTGTAAATCAGGGGTTAAAAAAACAGAAAACGGTAAAAGTCAGGCGTCATTGCGAGCGCAGAGAAGCGTTCTTTTTACAACAGGGCCGGTGCGCGAAGCAATCCAGTTACGCAACCTTATTGCGTTACCTGAGCGCTTCTAATTTCTGAACTCTTTACTAACTGGATTGCTTCGCGCACAAACGTTGTTATCACTCAATGTTTCTTCGCGCTCGCAATGACGTAAACTTTACCATATATCTGTCATATTTATGTGCATATAGTCGACACATCATTATTCAACCAGTGATTTACATTTGTAGCAGACCTCTATATTAAGGGAAGTGTATTATGGACATAACCTTTGTGCTGAAAATCGCCGTTATCGGCATAATCGTCGCCATACTCAATCAGGTGCTTTCCAAGGCGGGGCGCGACGACTACGCGATGCTGACGGCTATCGCGGGGATTGTCGTCATACTTATGATGCTTATTCCCCAAATAGAAAGCCTTTATTCGGCCATAAAGTCAGTCTTTGAGTTGTAAAGTATTATGAATATATTTAAGATGGCCGCGTGCGCGGTCATGGTTGTTTTACTGATCCTGATTGTGAAAAAGGAGCGAAGCGAGTACGCCGCCGTGATAGAAATCGCGGGCGTTACCGCGCTGCTTTTAGGGCTGATGTCCTACGTGCCGACGATCGTTGACGCGGCCCGGGAGCTTGTATCCCTCGCGGGGGTGCGGGATGAGTATCTCAAGCTGCTGCTGAAAGCTTTGGGCACGGCGATTGTGGCGGAAATCACCGCCGCCGTCTGCCGCGACAACGGCTCGGCGGCGCTGGCGGCCAATGTCGAAATCGCGGCGAAGATGATGATTTTGGTGATGTGCCTGCCGATGATCGGGGTGGTCGTTGAACTGGCGGCCAAATTAATAACGCAGAATTAAACCAGCGACACGGTCTATCGACGTATTTGGAGCACGAAAATGAAAGCTGTAAAAATCATCGCGCTGACCCTGCTGCTCACGCTGCTTCTCTCCCTGTGCGCCTTTGCCGAGGGCGGCGGCACGATGGTGGACGAACAGCTTGAAAAAAGCGGCGCGAACGCTCTGGCGGAAAGCCTTGACGGCGAAACGCGCGGCCTGCTGTCAAGGCTGGGAATAGACGGCATTGACTTCAGCGCTATCTTCAACGCGTCGCCCCGTGATATCGTGAAGCTGATCACGGACATTTTCAGGGGGCGCATGAAGGAGCCGCTGAAAATGCTGATGAAAGCGGCGGGCGTCATCATCATGCTGTCCTGCGCGGGGAGCTTCTTTACGCAGGGCGACAAAAGCGGTTCAATCATCAACATAGCGAGCGGCGTTTTTTTGACGATATCCATCGCGGCGCCCATATCGAAGGTTCTCACGTCGGCGGTGGCGGCGGTCATGACCAGCAGTACGTTTATGCTTGCGATGATACCTGTGCTGGCCGCGATCATCGTATCCAGCGGCAACCCGATGCTGGCCGTGTGCTACAACTCAATGGCTTTCGCCGCCGCGCAGGGCGTGTCGCAGATCGCGTCGCGGCTCATGACGCCCTGCTGCGGGCTGCTCACCGGCATTGCGGTCATAGATTCCATCGTGCCGGACTTAAAGCTTCAGAAAGTCGCGGACTTCATCAAAAAAACGGCGATATGGATTTTCGCCTCCGCCGCGACGCTTTTTACGGCGCTGCTGTCGCTGAAAGGGATTTTGGCAAGCTCGGCGGATACCCTGGCGGCAAAAGGCATCAAGCTGGCCATCAGCAGCTTTATCCCGGTGATCGGCTCGCAGCTCAGTGACGCGTATGCCTCTGTCGTCGGCAGCCTGTCGATCGTCCGGGCGGCTGTGGGGGCTTTCGGGATTGCGGCGGTGCTTTTGATTAATCTGCCTGTCGTGGCGGAGCTTACGCTGTGGACGGGCGCGCTGAAGCTGTCGGCCCTGTGCGCGGACATGATGGACCTGAAGAATGTGACGGGATTTTTGAAAACTGTGAGCGGCGCGCTTGTGCTGATGAATGTCTGCGTGATATTTAACGCCGCGCTGATGGTGATTACGACGGGGATAATGATTGCGATCAAGGGATAAGGCGTTAGGCGCTAGGGATTAGGAGTTTACCCCTCCGGCACTGCGTGCCACCTCCCCTTGCAGGGGAGGCTTGAGAACAAGGTGCGATTAACACGGCCTCCCCTGCAAGGGGAGGTGGCACGCAGTGCCGGAGGGGTCGTCATTCTGAACACAGTGAAGAATCTTTTCCTAATCCCTTACGCCTGACACCTAACGCCTCGAAAGAACGGAGTGAATGACGTGAATCAACTTGGCGGCTGGCTTCTGGGCTTTGGTTTTTCGGCGCTGATCGGCGGCGTGTTATACGCAATATCGCCCAAGGGGGCCACGGACAGGGCGCTTAAAACTTTCATATCCATATTCATTTTAGCGGCGGCGCTTACGCCGTTTCTCAGGGGCGACATACAGTTCGATGCACCGGAGCTGTTTTTGGGGGACGTAGCGCCGGAAAACGCGGAGCTGTCGGAGCTCGTCGGGCGGCAGATCGAGGACAGCGTCGAAAGGGCGTGCGCGGCTGAAATCAAGAGGATACTGGAGGGGTACGGCGTAGAGGGCGCGGAGATCATCGTGAAAGCGTATACGGAAAACGGGGAGATTCGCGTCGGCAGGGTTGAAATCTACTCGCCCTATGGGTTTGAGGGCATGGAGCGGGAAATAAACGCGGACATATATAAAATCACGGAGGCGGAGGCGGAGCTGTATGAACACGGACGATATTAAGAGTAAGCTTTTGGAGAAATGCAGGGGGATCGGGGAGAAGCTCAAGGCGGACAAAAAGCTGCTCCTGATCGTGGCTTTGGGCGTGGCGGCGGTGCTGCTTCTGCTGTTCTCTGAGGTGGGGGGCGGGGAGAAAGAGCCAAGCGGCGTCAAGGACACGGCCAAGCGCGGGGAGCCGGCCGCCGCGGACATACGCAACTACGCGAGAGACGTCGAGGACAGGCTGGCGGAACTGGTGGGCGCTATCGCGGGCGCGGGAAAGTCCAAGGTGATGGTCACGCTGGAAAACGGCGCGGAGCAGGTGTACGCGTCGAACAGCAAAAACGAAAACGAACGCTCGCAGCATACGGACGGCAGCTACAGCCAAAAGGAAAAGTCGGCGAACGAGTACATCATGATCGGCAAAAGCAGTGACGAAACGGGACTGATTATCAAGATCATACAGCCGAATATACGCGGCGTGGCGGTGGTGTGCGAGGGCGCGGACTCGCCCGAGGTGCGCAGGGACGTGACAGATGCCGTGACGGCGGTGCTGGGGATAAGCTCGGCGAAAGTGAGCGTTACGAAGATGGGTAACGGGCGTTAGGCGACAATGCGAACCACATATTGGACAATTGATATGATAGATATGGGGTGAAAGTCACGTCATTGCGAGCGCGGAGAAACGTTGAGAAACAACAATGTTCGCGCGCGAAGCAATCCAGTTGGTAAATGGTTGAGAAAACAGAAGTGATCAGGAAACGTGATAAAGTTGCGGAACGGGATTGCTTCGCGCCCCGACCCTGTTATAAAAAAACGCTTCTCTGCGCTCGCAATGACGCCTGACTTTTACCTGTTTTCTGTTTTTATCCGTGATTCACATTCAAATAGCCAAAAATATAATTTTACAATACAAACAACTGAAAGGAAAGGTACATCGTATGAGCATGATAATCAAAAAAAGGCAGCTGATCACGGCGACGCTGGTGATCGCGCTGGGCGCGGCGATCTTCGTGAACTGGTACTACACGAAGCCGGAGGTCGGACTCCGGCCGCAGGCGGGCGCGGAGGCGCGGACGGAGGAAAACGTCGGCAAGGATTCTGATAACCTGGGCGACGCGCAGTACGTCATCGCCGGGACGCGGGACAGCTTCTTCGCGGAATCGGCGATGGACCGCAAACGGTCGCGGGACGAGGCGGCTGACCTGCTCAACGGGATCATCAAGGACAGCGGGTCGGCGTCGTCGGCGGTCAAGGAGGCGACGCAGGAGCTGGCCGCGCTGACGGAGGCGATCAAGCTCGAGGCCGACATGGAAACGCTGATCAAGGCCAAGACGGGAAGCAAGTGCCTCGTGGTGTTTGACGGCAAGACCGCGGACGTCATCCTGCCGCCCAATGTGCTCACGGACACGGGCATGATACAGATAAAAGACATTGTCGTCAACAAAACGGGGCTGTCCACGGAAAAGATCACGATCGTTGAGCTTAGTTAGCGTCTAAAATTAGGAATTGCGTTACAGTGAAATATGTGTTATAATTAAGACGTGAAAGGGGATGAATACATAATGGCAAAAGACAACACGATCGTATTTGAGGCAAAAAACAAAAACAAACCGGCCAAAAGGGCGATCCTGATCGCCGCGCTCGCGTTCGCGGCCATCGTCGTTCTCTCGTCGATCTTCGTCGTGGTCCCGGCGGGACACACCGGCGTCGTCGTGACGCTGGGCGAGGTATCCGACAAGGTGCTGCAGGAGGGTCTGCATGTCAAGGCGCCGTTTATCCAGAGCATCGAGAAGATCTCAAACAAGATCCAAAAGGAAGAGGTCGAGGCGGCGGCGGTTTCCCGCGATTTGCAGTCGGTCAAGAGCAACATCGCCGTCAACTACCGCGTGGGGCTTGATTCCAGCGCGAAAATCTACAAGAACATCGGGCGCGACTACCAGTCGGTCGTGCTGCTCCCGGCGGTGCAGGAGAGCATGAAGTCCGTCAGCGCGAAGTACACGGCGGAGGAGCTGATCACCAAGCGCGCGCAGGTTGGCCAGGAGATCAAGGAGACGTTGGAGGAAAAGGTGAAGGACTATGGCATTATCATCGACAGGTTCAACATCGTAAACTTTGACTTCTCGCCTGAGTTCAACAACGCCATCGAAGCAAAGCAGGTCGCCGAGCAAAACCTCATCAAGACCAAGACGGAGCAGGAGCAGGCCATCGTGATTGCCGAGGCGGAGGCCAAAAAGCAGGTAATCGCGGCGGAAGCCGAGGCGACGGCCATCAAGACAAAGGCCGAGGCGCAGGCGGAAGCCAACAATCGGCTGACGGGGTCGCTGAACCAGAATCTCATAGAGTATCAGAAGATACAGAAGTGGGACGGCAAGCTGCCGACGGTTACGGGCAGCTCCGCGCTGATTGATATTGGGGCGGGAGACTAGATTCTAGACGCTAGATGGTAGATGGTAATGCGAATCACTGGTTAAAAAACAGAAAACAGGTAGAAGTCAGGCGTCATTGCGAGCGCAAAGAAGCGTTGTTTTATAACAGGGTCGACGCGCGAAGCAATCCAGTTCTGTAACTTTATTGTTAATTCTCCTGATTTCTGATTTTTCAACCATTTGCTGGCTGGATTGCTTCGCGCACAAACATTGTTATTGCTCAACGTTTCTCCGCGCTCGCAATGACGTGAACTTTACCTCACATCTGTCATGCTTACTCATTATTCAACACGTGATTCGCATTAGTAGATGTTGGATGTTAGAGCAGCTGTCTCAAAGTCTACAATCTACAGTCTAATATCTAAATTTTGGGGGCCAAAATGGACGACGACAAAAGGAAAACCGACGACGTCGGCGGGCTGGTGATTTCCGGCGAGGTAATCGCCGCGATCGCCGTGAACGCCGCTAAGGATATCGACGGCGTGACGGGAATTGTGCCGCGCGCGCCCGGCATTGTGCGTTCGGCGCTGAGGCTGGGCGCGGATGACGGCCGTTGCGTACGCGTGTATAACGGCGAAAACGAGATTAAGATCGCGATGAATATCACCATTGCAGGCGGCGCGAAAATTCCCGTCGTGGCGACGGCTGTCCAGCACGGCGTCAAAAACGCGGTGCAGAACATGACGGGGCGCGTCGTAAGCAAGGTTGACGTCAGCATTGCCGGAGTTGAGCTTTAACAGTTGGAGGACTATAAACGGTTATGACGAGAAAGGAAGCGCGTGAGCAGGCGTTTTTGCTCATGTTTGAAAAGTCGTTTCACCCGGAAGCCGATATCGAGGATATCATTTCGCTCGCGCTTGAAAACGAGATCGTTCGGGCGGACGATTACGTCCGCTCCGTCGCTGAGATCGCTTCCGAAAACTTTAGCAGGATCGACGAGACGATCGACGAAAACCTGAGAGGCTGGCGCAAAACAAGGATATCGAAGGTATCCTTAGCCGTTTTGCGTTTGGCCCTGTGCGAGATGCTTTACCTCGACGAGGTGCCCGTAGGCGTGTCGATTAACGAGGCTGTGGAGTTGTGTAAGCAGTACTCCGGCGCGGACGACGCGTCTTTCGTCAACGGGGTGTTAGGCTCTGTCGCCAGAAGTCTGTCGGGCGGCGAGTTAGTGGACGATAACGTGTCCACGGACAGCGAATCTATGGACGGCGAGTTCACGGACAACGAGTCCGCAGATAGCTGATATGAGCTTCTACTTAGGGATAGACACAAGCAATTACACGACTTCCGCGGCTATTTATGACAGCCGCGAACGTCAGATTTTCCATGTAAAAAAGCCGTTGCCGGTAAAGCCCGGTGAGCTTGGTTTGCGCCAAAGCGATGCGGTATTCCACCACACCGTGGCTTTGCCGGAGATTGTCGAGCGGCTTTTTGAGTCATGCCGCGCGGACATAAACGGCTTGACGGCGGCAGGCGTATCGGCGCGCCCGCGTGACGCAGAGGGTTCTTACATGCCGTGCTTTTTGGCGGGCGTATCGGCGGCGAGGTGCATAGCGGCGGTGAATCATCTGCCGCTTACGTTGTTTTCCCATCAGGCCGGGCACGTGGCCGCCGCGCTGTACTCGGCAAAAAAACTTGAGCTTTTGAGTGAAAAATTCATCGCGTTTCACGTGTCGGGCGGCACGACGGAGGTTCTGCGTGTCACGCCGGACAGCGGAGACAGCGTGATTCGGTGCGAAGCGCTGCTTTCGACGCTGGATCTGAAAGCGGGACAGGCCATCGACCGTGTGGGCAAGCTGCTGGGAATGCCGTTTCCGTCGGGCCAATATGTGGACGAGCTGTCACGTGAGAGCGGCAGGGAATATACGTTTCACATAAAGCTGAAGGACGGGCATTGCAGTTTGTCGGGCCTTGAGAACAAGTGTGAAAGCATGAAGCGGGCGGGGGAAAGCGGCGCCGACATCTGCCGGTACTGCGTCGAATATATCGCGGCGGCGCTTGATAAAATGGCGGAATATGTATTGCAAAAAGAGGGCGATTTGCCGCTTGTGTTCTCGGGCGGCGTGACGTCGAATACGCTGATTCGGGCGCGGTTTACAGGGAAGTACGGGGCTGTTTTTGCGGAATCGGAGTTTGCGGCGGATAATGCGGCGGGGGTTGCGCTGCTGGCGCAGTGCGCAATGCGTGAATTGAGAATTAAAAACCAATAGTTATAAGGAATGATCGTAATTATGAAAATAGAAAAGCAATGCAAAATCTGTGAGTTTAATATTGACGGTATATGTGCAGGTCATGGTGATACATATAAATATGGCGATAAAATAACTGATGTTACAAAGACCTGTGACGATTGGAATGCAAGTTTAGAATATTTTACTTACTTAACAACAAACGCCCCTCGCTTTTTACGGGAGCAATTTAATGATTGTCGGATTTCATATAATGAATTTTTATCTCAACTCGAAGATTATGTTGCAGGAAGCGCCATCCCAACAAACTTCTTTGACGCAATAAAGTTTGTTTACGGAATAAGCATGGTAGATATAGCCGTTCTTCTTGAAGTTACATTTGGAGTGGTTTATCGAGCAAAAACGAAAGGCATTCCTCAAAAACGAATCCATCAGTTTGCAAGCGAGCTTTGCGTAGAGCCTGAATTATTAACATCTATTACAACATCTGATTTCGAAAAACTGAGGAAATCACGGAAAGATTTTTTTGCAAAATCTAATGTTGAGCAACGTATTAATGCTGTGCCAGAATGGAAACAGAACCTTGCAAATGTTATCAGTTCCAAGTATTTGAGTTGTCCTATTCATATTGCCAAAGATTTTGCTCGTGTTGACAAGCTATATTGGACAGAAGATATGTCTTTGGATGATTTTACCGAGAGTGAACGGGTACTAATCAAATATATGTCTAAACATAATAAATATCAAAAGCCTGTCAATTCACTTGAATACTCTCTTGATTTGGCTTGTTCACCTCATATCCATATAAGTATGCACGAAAAATAGTAGTATTTACAAAGTCAATGGCCTAATTGATTTAAGCGTAGACAATTAGTATTATATTGTTTAAGAGGAAAATTCAATGAGCATTCCCTTGTTAACCGTCACCCAGCTAAACACCTACGTAAAATCGATCATCGAGGGCGATCCCAATCTGGGCAACGTTTTTGTCGTCGGCGAGATATCGAACTTCACGAACCACTACCGCACGGGCCACTACTACATGACGCTCAAGGATGAGGGCGCGGCAGTGAAAGCGGTGATGTTCAAGACGAGCAACGCGCGGCTCAGGTTCACGCCGGAAAACGGCATGAGCGTTGTGGCCCGGGGACGGGTGTCCGTGTTTGAGCGTGACGGGCAGTATCAGCTGTACATTGACGACATGCAGCCAGACGGCATAGGCGCGCTGAGTCTTGCCTTTGAGCAGTTGAAGTCACGCCTGGCCGAAGAGGGGCTGTTTGACGCGGCGCGAAAAAAGGAACTGCCGCCGTACCCCGGGCGCATCGGCGTGATAACGTCACCGACCGGGGCGGCCGTGCGGGACATCATAACCGTGCTGGGCAGGCGGTTTCCGCTTGCGGAGGTCGTGTTTTGCCCGGTACAGGTGCAGGGGCCGGCGGCGGCGGGGCAGATCGCGGCGGCGGTGGGCAGATTCAACCGGGGCAGGCTGGCTGACGTGATTATCGTCGGGCGGGGCGGAGGCTCGCTGGAGGAGCTTTGGGCGTTCAACGAGGAAATAGTCGCGCGTGCCGTCGCGGCTTCGGAGATTCCCGTGATCTCGGCGGTGGGCCACGAAACGGACTACACCATATGCGATTTCGCGGCCGACCTGCGCGCTCCGACACCGTCTGCGGCGGCGGAGCTTGCTGCGCCGGACTGGCGCGAACAGGCGGCGTATTTAAGCGGCATCCGTTTCGTGCTTGAAAAGGCGCTGTCAGATATGATAACCGGCGGGAAAACGCGGCTGCGCCTGCTGAGTTCATCGGCGGGGCTGACGAGCCACGCGGTTTTGTTTGGAAATTACAGGCAGATGCTTGATAAATATATGGACAGGCTCGTCCGTCAGGCGGACGGGTGTATCGCGCAGGGAAGAAGCAGGCTGGTCCTGTACGGCGGCAAGCTGGATGCGCTGAGTCCGCTTAAGGTGCTGTCGAGAGGATATGCCATCGCGTCAATGGACGGCGCTGTCGTCGGCAGCGTTGAGCATATATCGGCGGGGGACCGTCTGGCGGTCAGGGTAAGCGACGGAACGCTGAAATGCGCTGTTGATGAAGTTGAAAGGAACGTGTGACATGGAAAATATCACGTATGAGTCCGCGATGAAGCGGCTTGAAGAAATCGTGGACAGGCTTGAAAGCGGCAGTCTGCCGCTGGACGAGTCGCTGAAGTATTTTGAGGAGGGCACGCGTCTGGTGACCTATTGCAACGACTGTTTGAATAAAGCGCAGCAGAGAATTACCGAGCTTTCGGAGGAACAGGAATCAGGGATTAGGGATCAGGAGCTTACGGGGAGTCAGGGGTTAAAAGTTGGGAATTAGGAACAATATGGAAAACATCAGATATCTGGATAAAATAGAAGATCCGGGCTTCGTAAAGGACCTCCCGGAGGACGAGCTTCCCGAGCTGTGCGCCGAGATCCGCCGCATGCTGACCGACACGGTTTCGCACACCGGCGGGCATTTGGCGTCGAACCTGGGCGTCGTGGAGCTGACCGTCGCGATGCACCGCATATTTGACTCGCCCCGGGATCACTTCGTCTGGGACGTGGGGCATCAGATGTACACGCATAAGCTGCTGACGGGACGCTTTGAACGGTTCGCGACGCTGCGCACGGAAAACGGACTGTCGGGCTTTTCGAGGCCGAGCGAGAGCGCGCACGACGTTTTTTACAGCGGGCATTCCAGCACGTCGGTGTCGGCGGCGCTGGGGCTCGCGTCGGCGAAGAAGCTGCGCGGTGACGACAGCCACACGGTCTGCGTTTTAGGCGACGGTTCATTCACCGGGGGCATGATCTATGAGGCCATGAACAATGCCGGGCGCTCGGACATACGGATGATCGTGATACTTAATGACAACGAGATGTCGATCTCCCAAAACGTCGGCGCTTTGGCGCGGTATCTGTCCGTGATCCGCTCGAAGCCCGAATATTTCAAGCTGAAAGAAAAAACGGAGAAAGCGCTGAAAAGCATTCCGCTTGTAGGCGAGCCGATCGCCGAGGTTATCTTTAACTTAAAGACCATCGCCAAGAACAGCCTGTATAACAGCAACCTTTTTGAGGATCTGGGATTCCGATACATGGGGCCGGTGGACGGCCACAACACGGGGCAGCTTTGCGAGGCGCTGGAGTCCGCGAAGCTTGTGGACATGCCCGTGCTGCTTCACGTCTACACAACGAAAGGCAAGGGATATGACCCGGCCGAGCGCGAGCCGACGCAGTTCCACGGCATCACGAAATTCGACATTGATACGGGCGAGCCTCTGCCCTGCGGCACGAGCTTTTCCGAGCAGTTCGGCGATTTTTTGTGCGACGTCGCGGCGAAGGACGAATCCGTCTGCGCCATAACGGCGGCCATGTCCGTAGGGACAGGACTTCGCCGGTTCGAGGAGCTGTACCCGGATCGCTTTTTCGACGTGGGGATCGCGGAGCAGCACGCCGTCACTTTCGCGTCGGGACTGTCAAAGCAGGGGATGAAGCCGGTCGTCGCGGTGTACTCGACGTTTTTGCAACGGGCGTATGATCAGATTCTGCACGACGGCGCTTTGCAAAAGCAGAAGCTTGTGCTGGCCATAGACCGCGCGGGCTTTGTCGGCGAGGACGGCGAGACCCACCAAGGTATTTATGATGTGGCATTTCTGAACAGCATCCCGGACGTTACCGTGTATTCGCCGTCGAGCTACGGCGAGATGAAGGCGGCGATAGGGGCGGCGCTTTATAACGGCGAAAACCTGGTGGCGGTGCGTTATCCGCGCGGCAGGGAGATTTTAGCCGATATAGAAAGAGCTAGGGCCTGCGGTACGTTTGACATATACGGCGATCCGGACGCGGATACGGCCATCGTGACATACGGGCGCATATTCGGCTGCGCGGCTCAGGCGGTGAAACGCATGGGGGAGAAGAGCGTTAAGCTCGTTAAACTCAACCGTGTGAAGCCTCTGGACGGTGAAGCGGCCGGCGCGGTCATGGACTGCAAGCGCGTTTTCTTTTTCGAGGAGGGCGTGCGCAGCGCGGGTGTGGGCGAAAAGTTTGCCGCGGCGCTGCTGCAGCGGGGATTCAGGGGCAAATATAAGCTGACGGCCGTAGAGGATGAGTTTGTTAAGCAGGCGTCGGTGGCGGCGCAGCTGAGGAAGTATAAGCTGGACGCGGACGGGATGGTTGGCGTAATTGAGAATTGAGAATTACGGCGGGCAGGGGACGCAATGCTAGATTCTAGACGCTAGATTGTAGACGGTAGATGTGTTTAGGGTAAGAACTGCGTAAAATTGTGGGGGATGGCGGCCCGACGTCCCGCATGGAAAAATTAAACTGCGTAAACAAGGCAAAACGCAGATAATTTATATTTGGTGCATACCATAGGGCGGCTTGCCCTCGTCGTAGGACACAGATAATTTTCATTTTGCAATAAAGCATTCCTGTAATCAATGAAAACGGAGTTTGCAAAAAATAAACTCCCCGATTATGATTAATGTGTGCAATCTCAAACGCACAGAAATCATAAAGAAGGAGAGTCTAAGCAAATGAAGGAC